>ERZ773260.2630-NODE-2630-length-19194-cov-5.222478_pt1 | contig 19194 bp, 16 predicted proteins | sample MGYA00511387_ERZ773260 | MGnify/ENA primary metagenome ERZ773260 (study PRJEB29015, sample SAMEA2737745) | human gut metagenome | biome: human gut; feature: human-associated habitat; material: faeces | place: China | collected 2012 ... | reverse complement strand
GCTGTTCGTGCTGGTGGGAGCCACGGTGGACGTGGGCTACGCGCTGGCCTCCGGGGGAGCCGCGGTGCTTCTGATCTTCGGCGTGCTGGTGTTTCGGATGGCGGGTGTGTTCCTGTGCCTGTTGGGCACCAGTCTGGACCGCCGGGAACGGCTGTTCTGTATGATCGCCTATATGCCGAAGGCTACGGTTCAGGCTGCCATCGGGGCCATCCCGCTGTCCATGGGGCTGGCCTGTGGACAGATCGTCCTCACGGTGGCGGTGCTCTCCATTTTGATCACCGCGCCGCTGGGCTCCTTCCTGATTGAGCGGACTTACAAAAAGCTGCTGAAGCCGCAGGAAGGGCGGTTGGCTTCAGGCGATCAGCTTTAAGGGTTCCCTCGCCTACAGGTTTTGGTGCAGCAGTTCCAGCATGCCCCTCAGTTCCTCCACTCCGATCTGCCCCGGAGCGGAGGCCTGACCGGCAGAACCGAAGGTCAGGGCGGAGCCGAAGACTTCGCCCGACAGGCGGCTGATCACGCCCATCCCGGCCATGGACATGGTGACGACGGGGCGGGTAAAACGGGCCCGGGCCTGGGAGGTGGCGGAAAGAAGGGTCAGCACATCCTCCGGGCTTTGGGGCATAACGGCGATCTTTAAGATATCGCCCCCGCTCTGTTCCATCCGCGCCAGGGTGTCCAGCATGGCGGAAAGCTCCGGCGTGCGGGAAAAGTTGTGGTGGGAGAGGATCACTTTCACCCCGCGGTCGTGGGCGCGGGGGATGAGATCCGCCAGGAAGCCGGCTCCGGCGGCCAGCTCCACGTCCACCAGATCCGCACAGCCGCTGTCCACGGCGTTGCGGACCAGAGCTTCATAGTGCCCGGGGCCGGTCTTTTCACAGGCGCCGCCCTCGGCAAAGGTGCGGAAGGTGGCAAGCAGCGGCTTGTCCCCCAGAGCCTCCCGCAGCCCGGCAAGCAGGCGGCGGGTCTCATCCAGGTCAAAACGCCCGTCGAACCAGTCCAGACGCCATTCCACCAGGTCCGCGGGCAGTCCGGCGAAACGCCGGGCCTCTTTCAGGATGGCATCGCCTGAGGAAGCGACGATGGGGACGCAGATTTTGGGGATTCCTTCGCCGATGGTTATATTTCTCACATGTACGGTATTCATAGATAACAAGATCCTTTCCGGCGGGGAGGGCCCGCCGATGATGCGGTATTTGTAAACAGATTTTGTTTACCGCTATTACTATATTAAAAAAAGCGCGGTCTGTCCAGTGAGAAGGCGGTAATTGTAAAATCTTCTTGCACATCCCCGTTTCCTGGGTTAAAATAAATTCAATCAGAGAGATCAGGCCCCCCGCCAGTGGCAAACGGCGGGAGTACAAGGAGGTATAAAGGATGAAATGCCCATACTGCAATGAGGCAGATACAAAGGTAATCGATTCCAGACCCGCGGAGGACAACAGCTCCATCCGCAGACGCCGCCAGTGTGAGCGCTGCGGAAAGCGTTTCACTACCTATGAGAAGCTGGAGACCATGCCGCTCATGGTGATCAAGAAGGACAATTCACGGGAGGCCTACGACCGCTCCAAAATCGAGGCTGGGATCATTCAGTCCTGCCACAAGCGGCCCGTGTCCACCCAGCAGATCAACTCCGTGATCGACGAGATCGAGAACCGCGTTTTTAATATGGAAGAGAAGGAAGTGCCCACCTCGGTGATCGGCGAGCTGGTCATGGACAAATTAAAGGAGCTGGACGAGGTGGCCTATGTCCGTTTCGCTTCCGTTTACCGGGAGTTTAAGGACGTGAACACATTTATGGAGGAGCTGGCCAAGCTTCTGAAACAATAGTGGGAGACAGACAATCTATGCTGGAACAATTTTATCCCCGCCTGTATCTGGATTCCGCCTACGAGGTCCCCTATGGGGACTTCCGGGCGGAGGGGTACAGGGGGGTGATTTTTGACATTGACAACACGCTGGTGCCCCACGACGCGCCGGCGGACGCCCGGGCTTTGGAGCTGTTTGAACGCCTGCGTGCCCTGGGGATGAGCACCTGCCTTTTGTCCAACAACAAGGAGCCGCGGGTAAAGTCCTTTGCAGGGCAGGTGAACAGTATTTACCTGTATAAGGGCGGCAAGCCGTCCCGGCGGGGCTATCTGGCGGCCATGGAGCGGATGGGGACCACCACGGAAAACACCATATTTGTGGGGGATCAGCTGTTTACCGACGTGTACGGGGCAAACCGGACCGGACTTTACAGCGTTCTGGTGAAGCCCATCAATCCCAAAGAGGAGATTCAGATCGTGCTCAAGCGCTACCTGGAGAAGCCGGTGCTGTGGTCCTACGCAAGACATCTGAAGAAAACTGGAGAGAAAAGAGACTGGAAGCGATGAATGGTAAGACGAGAGTATGCGGCGTGATCGGGTGCCCGGTGGAGCACTCCATGTCGCCGCAGATGCACAACTTTTATGCGGACCGGACCGGGCTGAATCTGGCTTACGTTCCGTTCCGCGTGGAACCCCAGGCAGTGGGGGACGCCGTGAAGGGGGCTTACGCCCTAAATCTGCTGGGCCTCAATGTGACGGTGCCCCACAAGCAGCGGGTGATGGAGTATCTGGTGGAGATCGACGAGGACGCCAGGGCCATCGGAGCGGTGAATACGCTGGTACGGATGGAGGGCGGCTACAAGGGCTACAACACCGACGCCGCCGGTTTGAAGCGGGCCATGGACCGGGCCGGCATCGCCATCCGGGGACAGCGCTGCCTGCTGCTGGGCGCGGGCGGAGCCGCCAAGGCCGCCGCCTATCTGCTGGCCAGGGAGGGAGCGGATGAGGTGTTCCTGCTGAACCGGAATCTGGAACGGGCGGCACAGCTGGCCGACTGCGTCAACGGATTGACGGGCAGGGATGTGATCCGGCCCATGGCCCTGGCGGATTACGGCCGGCTTCCTGGAACGGGAAGGGACTTCCTGTGTATCCAGTCCACCAGCGTTGGCATGCATCCCCATGTGGAGGATGTCATTATTGATAATCCCCGGTTCTATGAGATGATTCATACCGGTGTGGACATAGTCTATACGCCCGCCAGGACCAGGTTTATGAAAATGGTGGAGGAAGCAGGGGGAAGGGCGGTAAACGGCCTGGACATGCTTATATATCAGGGCGTGATTGCCTATGAATTATGGAATCCCCAGGTGAAGGTGGACAGCGCCGCCATAGAAACGGCAAAGCAGATGATAGAAGATTACCTGATAAAGAAACAGGCCGGGGAGGGCCGGGGAGAGAACCTGATTCTCATTGGCTTCATGGGTGCCGGAAAGACCAGCGTGGGAGAGCATTTCGCAGCACGTTACCAGATGCCCTTGATCGATACGGACAAGGAGATTGAAGCAGCCGCCGGTATGGCCATATCCGACATATTTGCCAACCAGGGAGAGGAAGCCTTCCGGCGTCTGGAGACAGGTGTACTGGAGAAACTGCTGGAGCAGGGGGGCAGGTCGGTGATTTCCGTGGGCGGCGGACTGCCTCTCAGGGCGGAAAACCGGGCGCTTCTCAAACAGCTGGGGACCGTGGTATATCTGGATGTACTGCCGGAGACTGTCATGGAACGAATCGGCTCCGATGTGTCGGACCGCCCCATGCTTCACGGCGGTGATGTGATGGGACGTATCGTCAGCCTTCTGGAGTCGAGAAAACCCCATTACCTGGAAGCTTCTCATATCATTGTGGATGTGAACGGACGGGACGTGGATGATATCGTGGAAGAGATTTACCGCAGGTCAGCGGATAAAACATGCTAAAAAGGGAGAAATTTATACTGCCGTTAAAAAAGAACTTGAAAATGCTCCCTACATAGTATAGAATATAAAAGATTAAAGACTTATGGGGCGCTTAGGCAAGCGCCATGAACGAACTCAAGGAGGAATATCTTTATGATATCAGCAGGTGATTTTAGGAATGGCATTACACTGGAGATTGACGGACAGGTTGTCCAGATTATGGAATTCCAGCATGTTAAGCCAGGTAAAGGCGCAGCTTTCGTGCGTACAAAATTAAAAAATGTAATCAACGGCGGCGTGGTGGAGCGCACCTTCCGTCCTACAGAGAAGTTCCCTCAGGCCAGGATTGACAGAGTGGACATGCAGTATCTGTATGCCGACGGAGAATTATATAATTTCATGAACCAGGAGACTTATGACCAGGTAGCCCTGAACCAGGATATCATCGGCGATGCCCTGAAGTTCGTGAAGGAGAACGAAGTATGCAAGGTCTGCTCTTACAATGGCAACGTATTCTCTGTAGAGCCTCCTCTGTTTGTTGAGCTGGAGATTACTGAGACAGAGCCAGGTTTCAAGGGCGATACCGCAACCGGTGCCAACAAGCCGGCAACCGTGGAGACCGGTGCAACCGTATACGTACCGTTATTCGTAGAAATCGGCGATAAGATTAAGATTGACACCAGAACCGGCGAATATCTGTCACGCGTATAATACAATTTGACAGATGCGCTCTGGGAGGCGGTTTGTAAGAATTGCTCCGGTATATGCCGGGGCAGTTTTTAACTTTCCGGGAAAAGGAAAGACCTATTGTCACAGTAAAGGAGAGTATACATTGTGAATAAGATTCTGGATATGATGGAGCGGGAATTAAAGCAGGCATTCACAGCCAGCGGATATGAGGATTCATTCGCAAAGGTGGTTTTATCCAACCGTCCCGACCTGTGTGAGTACCAGTGCAACGGTGCCATGGCAGCGGCTAAGGCATATAAGAAGAAGCCCATTGATATAGCGAACCAGGTGGTGGAACATCTGGTCTCCGGCGGCTCCCACCCTGTTTTTTCCGAGGCAGTGGCTGTGATGCCGGGTTTCATCAACCTGAAACTGTCCGAGGAGTTTCTGGCAGAGTATGCGGGTTCCATGGCCCGGGCAGATAAGCTGGGACTGGAAGCACCTGAGAAGCCTGAGACTGTTATCGTGGATTACGGCGGGGCCAACGTGGCAAAGCCTCTCCATGTGGGTCATCTGCGGGCGGCTATTATCGGGGAGAGCATAAAGCGTATGGGCCGTTTCCTGGGCCACCATATGATTGGTGATGTGCACCTGGGGGACTGGGGACTGCAGATGGGCCTTATCATTGAGGAACTCAGGGACAGGAAGCCGGAGCTGGTGTATTTTGACGAATCCTTTGAGGGACCATTTCCACAGGAGGCGCCCTTTACCATCAGCGAACTGGAGGAGATATATCCTGCGGCCAGCGCCAAGTCCAAGGCGGATGAGGTGTTTAAGGAGAGGGCTCATCAGGCGACTCTGAAGCTTCAGAGAGGATATGCCCCATTCCGGGCAATATGGCAGCATATCATGGCTGTTTCTGTGGCTGATCTTAAGAAAAATTACGCGAACCTGAACGTGGAATTCGATTTGTGGAAGGGTGAAAGCGACGCGGAACCCTACATCGGGGACATGATTCAGATGCTGGTGGATAAGGGGCTGGCCCATGAGAGCCAGGGCGCTCTGGTGGTGGATGTGGCTCAGGATACGGACACCAAAGAGATTCCGCCCTGCCTGGTCCGTAAGTCAGACGGAGCTTCTCTTTATGCCACATCCGATTTGGCAACCATTGTGGAACGGGAACAGGATTTTAAGCCGGACCGCTATATTTACGTGGTGGATAAACGCCAGGGAATGCACTTTGAGCAGGTATTCAGGGTGGCTAAGAAGGCAGGTATTGTGAAGGAAGATACCCCCATGATTTTCCTGGGATTCGGCACCATGAACGGGAAGGACGGAAAGCCTTTTAAGACACGTGAGGGCGGAGTCATGCGTCTGGAAAAGCTCATCGAGGAAATCAATGAGGCGGTATACCAGAGAATCATGGAGAACAGGACCGTATCAGAGGATGAGGCCAGGAGCACGGCGGCTGTGGTAGGGCTGGCTGCCCTGAAGTACGGCGATCTGTCCAATCAGGCTGCCAAGGATTATGTCTTTGACATTGAGCGTTTTACCTCCTTTGAGGGTAATACAGGTCCGTACATCCTTTATACCATTGTGAGAATCAAGTCCATTATCGCCAAATACAGGGAGAATGGAGGCCAGGTAAGCCAGGATGCCGTTGAAAAGAAGATTCTTGCCTGCGCCGGAAGTTCGGAGAAGGCCCTGATGCTTATGCTGGCCAGGTATAATGAGGTTCTGGAAAACAGCTTTGCGGAGACAGCGCCTCATAAGATATGCCAGTACATTTACGAGCTGGCCAATGCTTTTAACAGCTTTTATCACGACACCAAGATTCTGGCAGAGGAGGATGAGGCAAGGAAAGAGAGCTATATCGGCCTTATTTCCCTTACCAGACGGGTGTTGGAGGCCTGCATCGGACTGTTGGGAATCGAGGCTCCGGAGCGCATGTAACCGCGGGGATGTCCTGGGATGCTGATACGTCCTGCCTTGGGGCAGGGGTATCAGGAATCCCGCTGAAAGGATGCATGAAGCAGATGAAGATTGTCAGGATGAACACCAGCAGCTTCTGGAAGGGGGAGGCTGGTGTGAAAGGCCTGGTTGAAGACCAGGGGGAAACATTTGAGGTAAATTTATATCTGGGAAGCGGAAGAGTAAGGGATTACTCCTGTTCCTGCAGCAAAGGGAATTCTTACAGGGGAATGTGCGCCCATGGGGAGGCCCTTTTTGCGTATTATAATCAGCAGAGGGAGGAGGCGTCCAAACCAACGGTTCATACATCCTCCCAGGTTCACACCATGATTCGGGAATACACCAACCGGGAGGTGGCCCTGATTCTGGCAGAGGAGGTGGACGCTCAGGTAAGGCTGGAGCCGGTGCTGATTCTGGACGGTAAAGACACGCGTCTGGAGTTTGAGGTGGGAATTACCCGTTTTTATGCTGTACGCGATTTGAGGGCCTTTAAGGAGGCCGTTGAAAATGGCGCCCATGTGGCCTATGGAAAGGACCTGTCCTTTCATCACCACAAATCGGCTTTTACAGACAGCAGCAGGGAACTGCTGGCCCTGCTTATGGGAGGGGTACAAAACCAGAAAGCAGTCCGCAGCCTGACCCTAAACCGTATGAACCGGGATCGGTTTTTTGAAATAATGGCTGGCCGGACCGCAAAGGTCCAGCTTCCCGGCGGGAACCGGGTCATGATGGATATGGAGGATTCTGATCCAGTGGCCGCACTTAAGGTGGAGAAGACGGGAAGGGACGGCCTGAAAGCCAGCCTTATGGGAGTGGCGCCAATGAAAGGAAGCGAAGGGCCAAGGCAGGTGGCGGGGTGCTTTCGCGGGGAGCGGTTTCTGTACGTGGTGTCCGGCCAGAGGATTTACCGGTGCAGCGAGTCATGCACCCAGGTCATGGGGCTGTTCATGGAGCAGATGTGCATGGAGCGGGATGGAAGCGTGATGGTGGGGCAGAGAGATATTCCGCTGTTCTATGAGCGTGTTATCAAGCATATTCTTCCGTATTGCCGTCTTATGCTGGAGGACGTGGATTTTAAGGATTATGAGCCGGAGCCCTTAAAGGTATCCTTCCGGTTTGACACAGGGGAGGATGGGGCTCTGGTGATGGAACCATCCCTTGCTTACGGCAGCTATGTATTCCATCCCCTGGAGGACGAGAATCTTCCCAGGACAATATGCCGCGATGTGCCGGGGGAGTTCAGGGTAAGCCAGCTGATCCATAAATATTTCAAGTACAAGGACCCGGAGGGAATACGGCTGGTCATAAGGAATGACGAGGATGAGATTTACCGTCTTATGACAGAGGGAATGGACGAATTCCGTTCCATGGGAGATGTATATGTGTCTGAGAACCTGCGTCAGTGGAAGGTTCTGGCGCCTCCCAGGGTTACTGTGGGTGCTTCCGCTGCCGGCGGCTGGCTGGAACTGGACGTGGATATGGGTGACATGAATAGCCAGGAACTGAACCGGATACTGGCAGCCTACAGCCAGAAAAAGAAGTACTACAGGCTGAAAAACGGACAATTTCTGGGACTGGATGAAGGCGGACTCACGGTCATCAGCCGCATGGCGTCGGAATTGGGAGTGACCAGAAAGGAGCTTCAGAGCGGCAAGGTCCGTCTGCCGGCTTACCGTGCCTTCTATCTGGATTATCTGCTTAAGGAGAGTACCGGTGTAACCTATTACAGGGATCAGATGCTAAAGGCCATGGTAAGGTCGGTCAAGTCTGTGGAGGACAGTGATTTTACTGTGCCGGAGAGACTCAGGGGTGTTCTGCGGGAGTATCAGCGAATCGGGTATGTCTGGCTGCGGACCCTGGACAGTTACGGATTCGGGGGTATCCTGGCCGATGACATGGGATTGGGAAAAACCATACAGATTATTGCCCTTTTGGAGGACGCCTATGGATCAGGCGAACAGTCTCCGTCCCTGATTATATGCCCGGCCTCCCTGGTCTACAACTGGGAGCATGAGATACGTTGTTTTGCGCCGGACCTTAAGGTATTATCCGTGGTGGGAAGCAGTTCGGAGCGGGAGGTCCTTTTAAATGAGGTGGGAAGAAATCCGCAGGACTATCAGGTTATTGTGACGTCCTACGATTTGCTGAGAAGAGATGTAGGCTTATATGAAGCCATCCATTTCCGGTATCAGGTCATAGATGAGGCGCAGTATATCAAAAACGCATCCACACAGAGCGCCAGGGCGGTGAAGTCCCTGGATGTGCAGACCAGGTTTGCCCTCACAGGGACGCCTGTTGAAAACCGGCTGGGAGAGCTGTGGAGTATTTTCGATTATCTCATGCCGGGCTTTCTCTTTGGAAGCCAGTTCTTTAAGAGAGAATATGAAATTCCTATCGTAAGAGAGGGTGACGGGACTGCCCTCAAACGGCTGAAGCGGCTCATAGGCCCCTTTGTGCTGAGGCGGGTAAAAAAGGATGTATTAAAGGAGCTTCCGGATAAGATGGAGGAGGTGGTTTACTCCAACTTTGAAACGGAGCAGAAAAAGTTATATGCAGCCAATGCGGCCAAGTTTAAAGAGAAGCTCAGCACCGGCGGTTTTGGACAGGCTGGGGAAGGAAAGCTCCAGATTTTAGCGGAGCTCATGCGCCTGAGGCAGATTTGCTGCGACCCGCGGTTATGTTACGACAATTACAGGGGCAGCTCCGCCAAGCTGGAGACCTGTATGGATCTGGTGCGAAGGGGTGTGGCGGGAGGACATAAGATATTATTGTTTTCCCAGTTTACCTCTATGCTGGATATTATTCATACACGGTTTGAGAAGGAGGGAATCAAAAGCCACGTGCTGACAGGTGCCACCTCCAAGGAAGAACGAATCCGGCTGGTGGGAGATTTTGGAAAGGATGAGGTGCCTGTATTCCTGATTAGCCTGAAAGCGGGGGGAACCGGCCTCAACCTGACTGCGGCGGATATCGTCATCCATTATGACCCGTGGTGGAATGTGGCTGCCCAGAACCAGGCCACAGACAGAACCCACCGGATAGGCCAGGATAAGCAGGTAACGGTCTATAAACTGATTACCAGAAATACCATAGAAGAGAACATCTTAAAGCTTCAGGAAGCCAAGAGCCATCTGGCGGATGCAGTGGTGCCTGAGGGCACGATATCCTTTGGCAGCCTGACAAGAGATGATATACTGAATATCATAAAGGAGGAATAGGAAATGAAAGTATTAATGTTAAACGGAAGTCCCCATGAGAAGGGGTGTACCTACACAGCCCTTGCAGAGGTGGCGGGAGAGCTCAACCAGGCCGGCATTGAAACAGAGATTATGCATGTGGGCGGCGGGACTGTCCATGGATGCATGGGCTGCGGCGCATGCGGTAAGCTTGGAAAATGCATTTACAGTGACGACAAGGTCAACGAAGCAGTGGAGAAGATGAGGCAGAGCGATGGACTGATTGTGGGTTCACCGGTACACTATGCTTCGGCCGGCGGGGCTATCACCTCCTTCCTGGACCGTTTCTTCTATTCCGGAAGCAGTGCTGCTGCCCATAAGCCGGGAGCAGCCGTTGCTTCTGCCAGAAGGGCCGGAACAACTGCCACCCTGGACCAGCTGAACAAATATTTTATGATTACGCAGATGCCGGTAGTGTCCTCCCAGTACTGGAATATGGTGCACGGGCAATGTCCGGAGGATGTAAAAAAGGATGAAGAAGGCATGCAGATTATGCGCGTATTGGGCAGGAACATGGCCTGGATGCTCAAATCCATTGAGGCCGGAAAAGCTGCCGGAGTTACGCTGCCTGAGACAGAGGAAAAGAAACGAACGAATTTTATACGGTAGGAAAATGGCTGATACGTGAAGGTTAGTGCATGAAATCAATACATGGAATTAATACATGAAATCAGGATGGACTGACTTAAGACTGGGGCCCGCCCGGCACTATGGTGTGCCGGGCTTTTTGAGTATGGCTTTATGTACGGCTATGCCAATGCGGTATGCATGGTCTGATTATGAATGTGCTGGTCCAGTATTAAATGAACCCGTTCCACTTCACCGAGAATCAGGGTTTCGGACTTCGTGATTTGGTTTCTTAATACGCGCTCAGTGGATTTAATCTGGAATTCCAGACTGTCCATGCGGGTGTTCAGGGATTTTATGTCAGACTGTATATTTTGTATATCAGATTTCATGCCCTGCATTTCGGCCTTTACACCTTGTATGTCGGATTTCATACCCCGTATTTCGGTTTTTACGCCTTGCATATCGGATTTCATGCCCTGCATTTCGGCTTTTACGCCTAAGATGTCGGATTTCATGCCCTGCATTTCGGTCTTTACGCCTTGTATATCGGATTTCATACCCCGGATATCAGTCTTCATATCAATTATTTCAGTCAATATGACATCAAGTTTATCAGAATCAGTCAAGCTGTCACCTCCTAAAAACAGTGTGCTGTGTCAGTGTGCCGAATCGCGGTTTGTGTTTCGTCTGGAAACAGGGTGTAATTAAGTATAGCAGATCGGAACATGTAAATCCAGGCTGATTTTAGCATTTTTTGTAATGATTTTCACCGGATTTCCCCGCCGGTTTTCAGAAAAAATAATGCTTGTCACAAATCCCCCATTCTGTTATACTTTGGTATAGTTAACTAGCTAATTATAAGCAGGCTAATGGTTAATCAGTCAGATATACGGAAAGGAGGCAATCTACATGGACAAAGCATCACGCAGCTGTTTTGTTCAATCCCCGGAGCACTGTCTCATAGAGAAGTACATCCGGGTGGCCAGGCTGCACCGGAGTATGATGGAGCGCCGCCTGGACGGCACAGGGGTGTACCGCAGCCAGCATCAGATACTGATGTTTGTGTCGGATAACCCCAACGTATCCCAGAAAGAACTGGCGAGGATGTATGGCGTGTCCGGGGCTACCATCGCTGTTTCCCTTAAGAAACTGGAAAGAGGGGGCTATATCAGGCGCCTGGTGGACCAGGAGGACAACCGGTGCAACCAGATTTGCATAACGGATAAGGGAAGGAAAGTGGTGGAGGACAGCGTTAAGATTTTCAGGCAAATGGAGAGCCGCATGTTTGAAGGATTTTCCGAGAATGATATGAAGGTGCTGGGACAACTGCTGGACCGGATATACGGGAACCTGGACCGGGAGTTTACGGACAGGGCACAAAGGGAGGAATCTTAAGTGAAACGATACGGAACCTATATAAAACCATATCTTGGAGCCTTTATCCTGGGCCCTCTTCTGATGCTGACCGAGGTGGCGGGGGAAATCATGCTTCCCAAGCTGATGTCCATGATTATCAACAACGGGGTGGCTCAAAGAAACGTGCAGTACATCCTGTCCGTGGGAGGGCTGATGATACTGGCCACCCTTATAATGGCTATAGGAGGAATCGGTGGAGCCTATTTTTCCGTGAAAGCGGCAGTCAGCTTTACCAGCGACCTGAGGGATGACCTTTTTTCCAAGGTGCAGGAGTTTTCATTTAAGAACATAGATTCATACAGCACAGGTTCGCTGGTCACCCGTCTGACCAATGATATTCAGCAGGTCCAGAATGTGCTTATGATGGGACTGCGGATGGCCATGCGCGCTCCGGGGATGTTCATAGGTGCCCTGATCATGGCTTTTATGATGAATGCCAGGCTGGCAGTGGTCATATTGGTGGTAATCCCCCTGCTGACAACCGCCATAGCCGTCATACTAAAGACAGCATTCCCCAGATTTACCGCCATGCAGAAAAAGCTGGACCAGCTAAACTCCGGCATCCAGGAGGCGCTGACCAATGTGCGGGTTATCAAATCCTTTGTGCGGGAAGAGTTTGAGGAAGAAAAATTCAGGGTTATGAACCAGGATTTAAAGAACAGCAGTCTGGACGCCATGAAAATCGTGATTGTCACCATGCCGGTGATGACCCTTGCCATGAACATAACCACACTGGCAGTGGTGTGGTACGGGGGCAATATCATAATTGCAGGGGATATGCCGGTGGGGGATTTAACTGCATTTACCACTTATATTGTGCAGATACTCATGTCGCTTATGATGCTTTCCATGGTGTTCCTGCAGCTTTCCAGGGCAGTGGCATCCATCCGCAGGGTGGGTGAGGTCATGGACACGGAGATCGACCTGACGGACCGGGATGCATCCAGGAAGGACCTGGCTGTATTGAAGGGAAAGGTGGAGTTTAAACATGTGAGCTTCAGCTATACGGACAGCCGGGATGAGATGGTGCTGGAGGATATAAACTTTACGGCAGAGCCGGGGCAGATAATAGGCATTATCGGTTCCACGGGAAGCGGCAAGACCACCCTGGTGCAGATGATACCGCGGCTCTACGATGCCACAAAGGGCCAGGTGCTTGTGGACGGGGTGGATGTCAGGGAATATTCCCTCAAAAACCTGCGGGAAGGCGTGGGCATGGTGCTCCAGAAAAATGTGCTCTTCTCAGGCACCATAGAGGAGAACCTGCGCTGGGGCAAGGAGGACGCCTCCATGGATGAAATCAGGGAAATGGCACAGAGCGCCCAGGCAGACAGCTTTGTCACATCCTTTACCAACGGCTATGATACGGACATGGGACAGGGCGGGGTCAATGTATCGGGGGGCCAGAAGCAGAGACTCTGTATTGCCAGGGCCCTGCTTAAGAGGCCCAAAATCCTGATATTGGATGACAGCACCAGTGCTGTGGATACAGCCACGGAGGCCAGGATACGCCAGTGTTTTAACACCAGCCTTAAGGACACCACCAAAATCATTATAGCGCAGCGCATCGGATCCGTGGAGGAGGCTGACCGGATTTTGGTGCTGGATGAGGGCAGGCTCATCGGCCAGGGGACCCATGAACAGCTTATGGAGGAATGTCAGGCATACCAGGAGATTTATTATTCCCAGAGGGACCGAAAGGAGACGGCTGTATCATGACGAGACAACAGAAAGCGGAAAGCCTGAAACGGCGCTATGGAAAACATGGGGCTCCTGAGGTCAGAGGTCACATGGGAGGGAGAAGACATGGGCCGGGGCGGAATATGGCGATGGGCCCCAAAAGGCTGCCCAGGAACGCAGGCACTACCATCAGGCGCCTTCTGCATTATTTAAATGAGGATAAATCCAGGCTGATGCTGGCTTTTTTCTGTGTTGTCCTCAACACAGCGTCAACGCTGGCAGGCTCCTACATGCTGCGGCCTATCATCAATACATTTATTGCCCCGCTAACAGGAGGTCCCGGGGATCCGGCAGGACTTGCAAGGGCCCTGGCTGTGCTGGCGGCTGTGTTTGCGGTGGGGGTGTTTGCCAATTATGCTCAGGCAAAGGTCATGCTGACCGTGGCCCAAAATGCCCTGCAGAAAATCCGCAATGACCTGTTTGGCAGAATGCAGAAGCTGCCGGTCCGGTTTTATGATACCAACTCCAACGGTGATTTGATGAGCCGTTTTACAAATGATGTGGATACCATCGGGCAGATGCTCAGCTCCACGCTGGTACAGCTGTTCTCCGGAACATTAAGCATCATCGGAACCCTGTTCCTCATGGTGTACACCAACCTGATTCTGACTCTTGTCACCCTGGTGATGATTCCTGTTATGATGAAAGCGGGCAGGGCAGTGGCAGGGTGGAGCCAGAAATACTTTACCGCCCAGCAGACATCCCTGGGAGCCGTGAACGGATATATAGAGGAGACCATCACCGGACAGAAGGTGGTTAAGGTATTCTGCCATGAGGATACGGCCAGAGAGGAATTCGCAATACTGAACCATGACCTGAGGTACAACCAGATTCGGGCCCAGTTCTTCGGCGGTATCATGGGGCCTGTGATGAACAGCCTGAGCCAGATCAACTATTCCCTTACAGCCTGTGTGGGCGGCCTGCTCTGTGTGCTCAGGGGCTTTGATGTGGGCGGTCTGACCGTATTCTTAAACTTTTCCAGACAGTTCAGCCGTCCCATCAACGAGATATCCATGCAGGTCAGCAATGTATTCTCAGCCCTGGCCGGAGCAGAGCGTGTATTCGCGGTGATGGATGAGGAGCCGGAGCCGGCCGACACCAGGGACTGCATAGTGCCAAGTCCTATGATTGGCCATGTGGTGTTTCATCATGTTACCTTTGGCTACGATCCGGATAAAACCATTCTAAGGGACATAAACCTCTATGCCAAACCGGGGCAGAAGATTGCCTTTGTAGGATCTACCGGCGCGGGAAAGACCACCATAACAAATCTGCTGAACCGGTTTTATGACATCCAGTCAGGCTCCATCACCATTGACGGGGCGGATATACGAACTATTTCAAGGGATGCCCTGCGAAGCAACATTGCCATGGTCCTTCAGGACACCCACCTGTTTACGGGCACGGTGCGGGAGAATATCCGCTACGGCAGGCTGGACGCCACGGACGACGAGGTTATTCAGGCGGCAAAAACAGCCTCCGCCCACTCCTTTATCATGCGTCTTCCCCACGGATATGACACCATGCTGGAGGGGGACGGGGCCAATTTAAGCCAGGGCCAGAGACAGCTTCTCAATATTGCCAGGGCATCCATATCCAAGGCTCCTGTGCTGATACTGGACGAGGCCACCAGCTCCGTGGATACCAGGACTGAAAAACACATTGAGCACGGTATGGACCGGCTGATGGCGGACCGAACCACCTTCATCATTGCCCACAGGCTGTCTACGGTGCGGAGCGCCAACGCCATTATGGTTCTGGAGCAGGGGGAAATCATTGAGCGGGGAACCCATGAGGAGCTTTTGGAGATGAAGGGACGGTACTACGAGCTGTATACAGGCATGAAAGAACTGGAATGATTGCCATGAAATTAACATGTATTTAACATATAATTAAAAAAATAACATATATAATCTGTATTGTATACAATCTTTATTTATGCTATACTAAATTGGTGTATTCCGGCGGGGGCAGGCAGCCCTGCCGGTCATACCGGACGCTGGTACTGGTCCGGCCGCACAAAGGAATAAAACAAAGAAAAGAGGGAGAGAATCCATGGGTTTGGCGACTTTTATAGGCGGCATCCATCCATATGAGGGGAAAGAGCTGTCAGAGAACAAACCGGTACAGGTCCTGATGCCAAAGGGCGACCTGGTGTATCCGATGTCACAGCACATTGGTGCACCCGCGAAGCCTCTGGTAGCAAAGGGCGATCATGTACTGGCAGGCCAGAAGATTGGAGAAGCAGGCGGTTTCATCTCTGCAAATGTAATTGCTTCTGTTTCAGGAACGGTGAAGGCCATTGAACCAAGGCGTATGGCTAACGGAGCAATGGTGCCCTCCATTGTGGTTGAGAATGATGGAGAATATAAGACGGTTGAGGGCGTAGGAGAGGACAGGGACCCATCAGGCCTGTCAAAAGAGGAAATCCGCAACATTGTGAAGGAAGCCGGTATCGTGGGTCTCGGCGGAGCAGGATTCCCCACTCATGTAAAGCTGACTCCGAAGGATGAGAACGCCATCGAGTACATACTGGTCAACGGCGCAGAGTGTGAGCCGTACCTCACCAGCGACTACAGGATGATGCTGGAAGAGCCGGAGAAAATCGTAGGCGGCTTAAAGGTCATCCTTCAGCTGTTTGACAATGCAAAGGGTGTTATCGGTATTGAGAACAATAAGCCGGAGGCCATCAAGAAACTTACCGAGATGGTAAAGGACGAGCCGCGCATTACGGTCTGTCCCCTTATGACAAAGTATCCGCAGGGAGGAGAGCGTTCCCTGATTTATGCCGTTACAGGCAGGAAGGTCAACTCATCCATGCTTCCCGCGGACGCAGGATGCATCGTGGACAATGTTGACACCGTAATTTCCATTTACATGGCAGTGTGCAAGAGCACGCCCCTGATGAGGAAGATTATCACGGTCACCGGAGACGCGGTGGCAGACCCCAGAAATTTCAGCGTAAAGCTTGGAACCAATTACCAGGAGCTGTTGGACGCAGCCGGCGGTTTTAAGACGGAGCCGGAAAAGGTTCTGTCAGGCGGTCCCATGATGGGCCAGGCCATATTTGACCTGAATATCCCGGTAAGCAAGACTTCGTCCGCCCTGACCTGTTTCACAAAGGACCAGGTGGCAGAGATGGAGCCTTCCGCATGCATACGGTGCGGAAAATGCGTCAGCGTATGTCCGAGCCACATCATCCCTGTGATGATGATGCAGGCCGCCCTCAGGGACGACTGCGAGACATTCGAGAAGCTGAACGGTATGGAATGTATGGAGTGCGGAAGCTGCACCTACATATGTCCGGCCAAGAGGCCTCTGACTCAGGCATTTAAGGAAATGCGCAAGACAGTTGCGGCTAACCGCAGGAAGAAAGGGTAGGAGGGGACATAAGTCATGAGTAAATTATTAAACGTATCATCATCCCCGCATGTGAGAAGCCATGAGACCACCCACAGCATCATGCTGGACGTGGCCATTGCCATGTTGCCTGCAACTGCTTTCGGTGTGTATCATTTCGGCATGCATGCGCTGCTGGTGCTTATAGTTACGGTTGCAGCCTGTGTTTTAAGTGAGTATGTATATGAGAAGCTGATGAAGAAGCCAAGCACCATCAGCGACTGCAGTGCCCTGGTCACGGGCCTGATTCTGGCACTGAACATGCCTCCGGAGATTCCGGTGTGGATTCCTGCTCTGGGCGGAATCTTTGCCATTATCGTGGTGAAGCAGCTCTACGGCGGCCTGGGACAGAACTTTATGAACCCGGCTCTGGCAGCCAGATGCTTCCTGCTGATTTCCTTTGCGGGAAAAATGACAAATTTCAGCTACAGCGGGTTTGACGGCGTGTCCGGCGCGACCCCCCTGGCAGTGCTTAAAAGCGGCGGGACCGTGGATGTTCCGGCCATGTTTGTGGGAAATATCCCGGGCACCATCGGAGAGGTTTCCGTGATTGCCCTTTTAATCGGCGCAGCCTATCTTCTGGCAAAGAAGGTAATCTCCATCCGGATTCCAGGCACCTACATACTGACGGTTGTGGTATTTGCCATTCTGTTCGGAGGCCATGGATTTGATTTAAATTACATTGCAGCCCATCTGTGCGGCGGCGGCCTGATTTTCGGCGCCTTCTTTATGGCAACCGACTATGTGACCAGTCCCATCACGCCAAAGGGCCAGATTGTGTTCGGTATCCTGCTGGGCGTGCTCACAGGACTGTTCAGGATTTTCGGCGGCTCCGCAGAGGGCGTGTCCTATGCAATTATCATCAGCAACATCCTTGTTCCGCTGATTGAGAAAGTAACCCTTCCCAAAGCATTTGGAAAGGAGGGCAAGTAATTATGAATAAAGCAGGATTTATGAAAGACGCGCTGATTCTTTTCGTCATCACACTGGTATCCGGCTGCCTGCTTGGCGGTGTGTACCAGGTGACTAAGGAACCCATTGAGAAGGCTACCATTGCTGCCAACAACAAGGCTTACAAGGCAGTATTTAACGAGGCCGAGTCATTTGACCCGGATGATGCCCTTACAGCCGCGGTTGAGGGATGCAACGCAGACCTGGCCGGCATGGATTTTGGCGGCGTCAAGGTGGAGAATGTGCTTAAGGCAGTAGACGGCAGCGGCAACCAGCTGGGCTATGTCATCACTTCCCTTTCCAATGACAGTTACGGCGGCGCTGTGAAGGTATCCGTGGGCATTAAGGAGGATGGCACCATCACAGGAATCGAGTTCCTGGAAATCAATGATACGCCGGGTCTGGGACTTAAGGCCAAGGAGCCTAAATTCAAAGACCAGTTCATCGGCAAGAATGCCGAATCCTTAAGTGTAACCAAGATGGGGAATGCGGACGACACCCAGATTAATGCAATCAGCGGTGCCACCATTACTTCCAGCGCAACAACCAACGCAGTGAATGCAGCTTTATATTACCTGCATAACTGCATCAAATAATTAGGAGGTGGGAATATGAATAACTGTTCTGAACGTTTATATAACGGTATTGTGAAAGAAAACCCTACCTTCGTCCTGATGCTTGGTATGTGTCCGACCCTGGCCGTAACCACATCAGCTGTCAACGGCCTTGGTATGGGACTTTCCACAACCGTGGTTTTACTGTTTTCCAATATGATTATATCAGCACTCCGTAAGATTATACCGGACCGCGTGCGTATCCCGGCATACATCGTTATCGTGGCTTCCCTGGTTACTGTTGTGCAGCTGCTGCTTCAGGCCTATGTGCCGAGCCTGTATTCTGCCCTTGGTATCTATATTCCGCTGATTGTAGTTAACTGTATCATTCTTGGCCGCGCAGAGTCCTACGCATCCAAGAACGGCCCGCTTGTATCCACCTTTGACGGTATCGGCATGGGCCTGGGCTTTACCCTTGCCCTTACATGCATCGGCCTTGTCCGCGAGATCCTCGGTTCCGGCGCAATTTTCGGCAATGTAGTGATTCCTGAGGATTACCACATCGCCATCTTTGTTCTGGCTCCCGGCGCGTTCTTTGTCCTTGCAGTGCTGACCGCCCTTCAGAACAAGTTCAAGGCCCCGTCAGCGACCAACGGTTCCGTTCCCAAGTCCAGGCTGGCATGCGGCGGCAACTGTATGGAGTGCACGGGTTCCTCCTGCATGTCCAACCATGAAGTGCTGGAGACCAGGAAGCGTCAGGCGGAAGAGAAGGCCCTTGCTGCAAAGAAGGAAGCCGTAGCAAAGAAGGAAGCAGAGTTAAAAGCAGCTACTTCCAAGAAAGAAAATTAGGAGGGTGGATAAATGAAAGAGTTATTGTTAATTGCCATTGGTTCCGCTCTGGTTAATAACGTTGTTTTGAGCCAGTTCTTAG
>ERZ773260.2626-NODE-2626-length-19225-cov-5.829473_pt1 | contig 19225 bp, 16 predicted proteins | sample MGYA00511387_ERZ773260 | MGnify/ENA primary metagenome ERZ773260 (study PRJEB29015, sample SAMEA2737745) | human gut metagenome | biome: human gut; feature: human-associated habitat; material: faeces | place: China | collected 2012 ... | reverse complement strand
GTGGAGTATCGCCTTGCCAAGGCGAGGGTCGCGGGTTCGAATCCCGTCTCGCGCTTTTTTTATTGGCTGGAATTCCTTGAATTTTCAAGGGTTCCGGCCTTTTTTTGTTTTCTGAAATTTTTTTGAAAAATATCAGGTATGGAAGGGAGACTGGTGTTATAGGACATGCGATTTAGGCGTGCAGTATCTCTGATAAAATAATATAAGTAAATCAAATTTTTCTGATGGCTGGAATTCTTTGTTGTTTCAAGAAGACTGGCTTTTTTGTATTTTATGGAAGCAAAGACTGAAAAGGGGTCTAGCGGTTACTATAGTTTTTTGCAAGGTATCATCTGTGAAAATAAAATTAAGACATTAAATTATCAAATAAATAACAAATAAAAATTAAAATATCTAATATTGACATATTATCAATATAATAGTATTATTAGAATATGAAACAAGTCAATATATAACATTATATAATCTATGTGTAGAGTTAGGAGGAGATAGAGTGCCAAAGTATATTTTGCGGAGAATTGGATTGGCGATTATAACTTTTTTTGGGATTACAGTTTTAGTATTTATGATTTCATCCATGGCATCTGGAAGTCCGCTTGAGCTTTTGCTCAGCAACCAGAATATTTCTCCTGCAGAGGTAGAACGTCAGCGGATTAAACTGGGATTGGATCAGCCGATTTATATCCAATATTTTAATTGGCTGAAGAATTTTTTCCAAGGGAATCTAGGAGAGTCTTACAGAACGGGACAGCCAGTTATGGAGATGATTATGAATGGTTTATGGCCAACTGTATTGTTAGCTTTTTCTTCCGTGATTGTAGCCTGCTTAATTGCTTTTCCTCTGGGAATTCAATCAGCCAGACATCAAAACAGAGGATGGGATAATTTTTCATCACTGTTTTCGTTTTTAACAACTTCCACCCCCAGTTTTTTTTTAGCTTTAATCTTTCTTTATTTTTTTGCAGTTAAGCTGAAGCTTTTACCTATCGGAGGAATGTATGAGTCTGGACAACAGGAGACCTTGGGCTCTCTTTTACAGCATTTGTTTATGCCAGCAGTAGTTTTGGGAATGCAGATGGTAGGAAGTTTGATTCAGTATACCAGAAGCAGTATGTTGGAGGTCATGAGAGAGGATTATGTACGAACAGCGCGTTCGAAAGGATTAAAGGAGAGAGTAGTCATTATTAAACATGTACTTAGAAATTCTTTAATTCCTGTTGTGACTTATCTGGGAATGGAGATACCGCTTTTAATCGGCGGAGCAGTGGTAACGGAACAAGTATTTTCTTGGCCGGGGATTGGTAATTTAATGATTAAGTCGATTGACAGTCGAGATTATCCGGTAGTTATGGGAATTACCGTTTTAGTGGCTGTGGCTGTTCTTGTTTTTAACATTTTAACAGATTTGATTTACGGAATTCTGGATCCTAGAATCCGCTATGATTAGGAGGGATAAATTTGGGAGTTGTTGAAAGAAAAAGAGAGTCTGCAGTAAAAGGATTTATAAAACGCTACAGTAATAATAAATTGGCTGTAGCAGGTTTTTTCGTATTACTGGCTATTACCCTTATTGTAATTATCGTTCCTCCTTTTTTACCCTTTTCCGAAGCGGAAATTGATCCGTTGGCCTTTAACGCTCCACCAGGAGGAAAGCATATTTTAGGGGGAGATGATGTAGGAAGAGATGTATTAAGCCGTTTATTGTATGGAGGACGCGTTTCTCTATTTGTGGGGATACTCTCTACAGCTGTAAGCGTTCTGATAGGTATACCGCTGGGCATGATTGCGGCATTTTACAGGGGAGCATTTGAAATTATAGTTATGAGATTTTCTGACATTTTTATGTCGTTTCCGGCAACGATTCTCATTCTGTTTCTGGTATCAATGTTTGGTCCGTCTATTATTACAGTAACTGTAGTGATTGGTGTGTTAGGATGGCCTAAATTTGCCAGGCAAATATATGGAAGCGTTCTCAGCGTCAGGGAAAAAGATTATATAGAGGGAGGAATTGCTATTGGTGCTAAAGATTCCAAAATTATTACACATTATATTCTGCCGAATGCAGTAGCTCCAATTTTTATTTCTATTACCTTTCGAATTGCATCAGCTATTATTTTGGAGTCATCGTTAAGCTTTTTAGGAATGGGCGTGCAGCCGCCAGCTGCTTCTTGGGGAAATATGCTTTATAATGCACAGTCAATTACTGTTTTGACAAGCCGTCCGTGGATGTGGTTTCCACCGGGATTGGCACTTGTAATTACTATTTTGGCTATCAATTTTATCGGAAATGGCATGAGAGATGCATTAGATCCAAAGACAAGGATATAGCGGCATTGAAAATGTATGTGTAGTAATGCGGCAAGATATTAAAGAAAAGGAGAGGTGAAAGCATGAAAAAGAAAAACATGATACTTTTAGCAGGGGCTTTGGCAGCTTCCATGCTAATTGGAGGATGCTCAAAAGAGAAAACAGAAAGTGAAACGACAGGAAGTCCTGCTCAGGGCGAGATTTCCAACGAGACTCAGGGAACTCAAATAGTTGAAAAAGGGGACGAGATTGTTACTATGGCTATTACAGCTTCCTGGGATACATTGAATATCTATAATACTTCAGGAAATTATGGAAATGCAGTAGCAGATCAGATGTTTGAAAGGCTTGTAACCAGAACTCATGACGGAGAGGTGCTTCCCCGCTTGGCAGAGTCTTGGGAAATGTCAGAGGATAACAGAAGTATGACTTTTAAGCTGGCTGAAAATGCACTTTGGCATGACGGTGAAAAGGTGACGGCAGATGATATCGTATTTACCTGTAAAGCTATGACTAATATTGCTGTAGATAATTATTACCGTTCTGCTTTCAATATGCTTGCAGGTACTGACGATGATGGAATTGCAGAGGATCCGGAACAGTTGGGAGCCGAGGCAGTGGATGAGTATACAGTTAAGTTTACATTTAAGACAGAGAAGGATCCTGATTCCATTTTGAATGCTTTTTTAAGTTTCCTGTATGTACTGCCTCAGCATATTTTGGATACAGGTGATTATGCTTCAATCAATGATTCTTCTTTCTGGACAGCTCCAGTAGGCTGCGGACCATTTAAATATGTAAAAGATACGGCAGGGGAAACGTTGGAAATGGAAGCTTTTGAGAATTATTATCAGGGATGCCCTGATTTTAAAACGCTTGTTGTGCGTGTAGTTCCAGCGGCAAATCTGACAGCGGGTCTGCTGAATGGTGATATTGACGTAGTGGGAATGGGAAGTATTCCTCTTTCTGACTGGGAGACGATCAAGAATTCTGATGAAGTAGTAGCTGCATCTGTAGAAGATTATTCGTATCAGTATATGCAGTTTAATCTTTCAGATGAAAAACCTGACTTCCAGGATCCTAAGGTGAGAACTGCCTTCGATATGGCTATTAATAAGCAGGTAATGGTCGATCAGCTGATGCTGGGAGAAGGACAGGTAGCAGTAGGTCCGATGCCTAAGTATCATCCATATTATAATGAAAAGCTTGTAGCAAATTTCTATAATCCTGATAAGGCAAAGGAAATGTTAGAGGAGGTAGGATTCGACTTTGAAAAGGAATATTTGATGTTGGTTCCTAAGGGAAACCAGGTAAGAGAGCAGTCAGCTCTTTTAATCCAGCAGGATTTAAAGAAAATTGGAGTCAATATTAAGATTGAGACCTACGATTTTACCACATTGTTGGAAATGTTAAGAAATGGCGAGGAAGATCTGGCCCTGTTAGGAGGAGGAAGCAATATTGATCCGAATGAAAGCAGTGTTATTGTAAAACCGCATGATGCAAGAAATTATTCGCTTCTTACAGAATCGAAATGGTTTGATTTGGCTAATGAAGGTGCTTCTAAGGTAACAAAAGAAGAAAGAAAAGAATGGTATGATAAATATCAGGAGGCCTTAGTAGCAGATCAGCCGTATATCTGGCTGTATCATCAGAATAATTTGTGGGCTTATTCTAAGAAATTTGAAGAGATACCGATAGAGGACTTTGTATGGTTTAACTTTGAATCTTGGAAATGGAAATTAGCTGATTAATATAATAATAAAATTTAGTAATGAAAATTTCATAGTTTAGGGAATAGGGGCGTCTGTTTAAGTAAGGAGCAGAAACCTGCATCTGGCAGACGTTCCGGGGATTCCCGAACACTATATAACTGATACGCATGGGCTTTGACAGGCAGTCAGAACCTATACGTATCAGTTATATGGAAAAAATATGGAACAAGACAACTAATAGCACATAAGGAGGACGGTATGAAAATAGAGGATATAAAGGATGTACTAGATTTTTTGGAACAGAATTTTTCAGAAGATTTAAAAGAAGTACAAAAATTTATGAAACTTAAATCAATCTCCGCTACAGGCGAAGGAATCCGTGAGACGGCAGAAACGGTTAGAGATTTAATTATACAGGAAGGCGGAGAGGCAGAGCTGTTGGAAACGCCAGGAAATCCGATTGTGTATGGAAGAATGGATGAAGGGGCGGAGTATACACTTTTAATTTACAGTATGTATGACGTGCTTCCAGCGGAGGAGCCGGATTGGATTTCAGACCCATGGGAGGCGGAAATACATCCGTTTAGAGATTATGGGGAATGCATTATCGGAAGAGGAGCAGTTAATACCAAGGGACCTACGATTGCTTTTTTTAGAGCTCTTCATGCATATAGGCAGATAAAAGGAAAACTTCCTGTTAATCTTGTGTTTTTGATAGAAGGGGAAGAGGAACTGTCTTCGGAGTCTCTGCAGGATTTTTTGGAAGAGAATAAAGAAAAATTTTCAGACTGCGACGCTATGTTTTTTCCATCATTTGGAGAGGAAAATAGAGTTGCATCCATCTTTATGGGAGTGAAAGGAATTATCAGCTTGGAACTGACAGCCAGAGGCGGAGAATGGGGAGGTCCTACAGAGCGGGGAATCCACGGCGCATTTGCCGCCTGGGTGGCAAATCCAGCTTGGAGATTAATTAAAGCTCTTTCCACCATGATAGGAGAAAACGAAAACGAAATTCTGATTGATGGATTTTATGACAGCATACTTCCTCTGTCTCAGGAAAAGGAGGAAGCTCTTAGGGAATCTTATGACTTGATGGATGAGAATGAGTGGAAGACATCCTACGATGTAAAAAAATTCAAATGGAATTTAGAAGGTCCGGAGCTTTGGAAAAAGATGCTGACCGTACCGACTTTAAATATAGACGGGATTAAGGGCGGCTATATTGGAGAAGGTTCTAAAACACTGCTTCCTCATGAGGCCAGCGTGAAAATGGATATCCGTCTTGTGCCGGGAATGGAGCCAAAGGATATGATTAGTAAGCTGAGACGCCATCTGGACAGTCATGGTTTTGCAGATATAGAGATTCAGGAATTTGGTAAAGCGTATTATCCATCCAGCGTTCCGTATTCTTCTTCTTCTGTTCAGACTTTAAAAAGAATGTATGAGATGATGGGAACCAGACCTCAGATATGGCCATGGAATCCGGGTTCAGCTCCGTATTATTTATTTGAACGTATTTTGGGAATTCCGTATGTAACAGGAGGAATGGGGCACGGTTCCAGACAGCATTCCAGCAATGAGTATTGTACGGTAAAGGGTGTACTGGATTTTGAGAAATCAATGATTTATTACCTGTCCCTGTTCCCTGAAATTGCAGATGAGACAAAGAAGAGACCCTGAACTGAGAAATGAGGGACAAGATGAAGGAAGATACGATTTTAAAGGTTAAGGGATTAAAAACCTATTTTTATGACAGAAAAGGAAAGGTTCCAGCAGTTGACGGAGTAGATTTTATTGTCAGAAAGGGAGAAACACTGGGAATTGTAGGAGAATCCGGCTGTGGGAAAAGTGTTACCTCCATGTCTATTTTAAAACTGCTCCCACCAGAGGGAAAAGTAGTTGAGGGAGAGATTTTATTTAAAGGCAGAGATTTGACGAAATGCTCTTCGTCAGAGATGGAAAAGATTAGAGGAAAGGAAATCGCCATGATTTTCCAGGAACCGATGACCTCCTTAAACCCTGTATATACAGTAGGGCAGCAGATAGGGGAAATGATTAAAACTCACGAGCAGCTGTCTAAAAAACAGCTACGTGAAAAGGCTATTGAAATGTTAAAGCTAGTAGGGATTCCTTCACCAGAAAAGAGAATAGACGAATACCCTCACGAACTGAGCGGAGGTATGAGGCAGAGAGTTATGATCGCAATGGCTCTGTCCTGTAACCCAGAGCTTCTGATTGCAGATGAACCTACCACAGCGCTTGATGTGACAATTCAGGCTCAGATTCTGGAGTTGATGCGAGAACTGAAAAATAAGCTGGGAACTTCCATCATGATGATTACACATGATTTAGGAGTTATTGCCGAGATGGCGGATTATGTGCTGGTAATGTATGCGGGAATGGTCATGGAATACTGCAGCGTAAGAGATTTATTTCAAAAACCGCTCCACCCTTATACTCAGGGGCTGATAAACGCACTTCCCAGAATCGATGATGTAAAAGATAAGCTGTATGTAATAGAGGGCTCTGTTCCAAGTCTCTATGATATGCCTGAAGGATGCCGATTCTGGCCTAGATGCCCTTACGCAAAGGAAATATGCAAAAGCAGAATACCAGAGCTTTATGACTGTGGCGGAAGGAAAGTTCGATGCTTCCTTTACGATGAGAAGAAAAAATAAGATTAGAAATTTGATAAGGAGCGCGGAAGGCAGGTGGGGCGGATGGCAGAAGTACTGCTGGAAGTTAAAAATTTAAAAAAATATTATGTGTTAAAATCAGGCTTCTTTGGAAGAGGAAAAAGGACTGTAAAAGCTGTTGACGGCATTAATTTAACGGTAAATGAAGGAGAAATTTTAGGAATTGTCGGCGAGAGCGGATGTGGTAAGTCAACTTTGGGAAGAAGTATTTTAAGGCTGATAGAACCGACAGATGGTCAGGTTATTTTTGAAGGAGAAAATATCAGGGAATTAAAGAAAGAAGAAATGCGTTTGAAGCGTAAGGAGATGCAGATTATCTTTCAGGATCCAGGCGCGTCTCTAAATCCCAGAATGACAGTAGGAGAAATTATTGGGGAACCAATCGATATCTTTAACACGGCTCAAGGGGAGAGTAAGGAGGAGATGATTTACCGCTTAATGGATTTAGTAGGCTTAAACCGTTCCTATACCCAAAGATTTCCTCATGAATTTTCCGGTGGACAGAGGCAGAGAATTGGAATAGCCAGAGCTTTGGCAGCTAAACCGAAGCTTGTCATTTGTGATGAACCTGTGTCGGCTTTGGATGTTTCGGTACGGGCGCAGGTATTAAATTTGATGAGAGATTTAAAAGAGAGAATGAATTTAACATATTTGTTTATCTCTCATGATTTAAGCGTAGTCCATCATATTTGTGACAGAGTAGCAGTCATGTATCTGGGACGGATAGTGGAGATTGCTAATAAAGAACAATTATACAAAAATCCGATTCATCCATATACAAAGGCTCTTCTGTCTGCTATTCCGATACCAGAACCGGATCTGAAGCGTGATCGTATTATTATACAGGGAGATGTACCGAATCCGGCGGCTCCTCCGCCAGGATGTCATTTTCATAAACGGTGTCCTTACGCTAAGCCAGAGTGCTCCGAAGCGATGCCAGAATATGTGGAGGTAGAAAAAGGTCATATGGTGCTCTGCCATCTGGCAGCCGGGGAAACGGAGGAGAAATGAGAACTGATAAACAGATAAGAGAATCTATTGACGAAAAGAGACAGACGTATATTGATACAGCTGAATTTATCTGGGAACATCCGGAACCTATTTTTAAAGAATATCGTTCTTCTGAACGGCTGAGAGAGGTGATACGGGCAGAAGGCTTTCGGATTCAGGAACAGGCAGCAGGCTTGGAGACTGCTTTTGTTGCAGAGTGGGGAAAAGGCACCCCAATTATCGGCTTTATGGGCGAATTTGATGCTCTGCCTGGAATCAGCCAGGAAGCGGATGAGACCGAGAGAAAGCCTGTTGTACCAGGAGGATACGGCCATGGATGCGGTCATCATATCCTGGGAACAGCGGCTGTAGCTGCAGCGATAGCGGTAAAGGATATGCTGGAAGAAGCTCATATGCTTGGAACAGTGCGATTTTATGGTTGCCCTGCTGAAGAGGGTGGAGCAGGAAAAGTATTGATGGCTCAGAAGGGAGTATTTGATGACTGCGATGCAGCTATCAGCTGGCATCCTACAGATGACAATGGTATTTGGTCCATTAATTTTCATGCCCAGCAAAAGGTGGAGTACACCTTTATAGGAGACAAGGAAAAAGGAATTAGTGCAAAAGAAGCGCTGCAGCTTTTCTATATGGGAGCGCAGAATTTAAGGAATCATCTGGATAAATGCTTTGTTGTCCGTTCAACGATTTTGAAAACAGGAGATGAAGGAGATTATCCGGAAGAATCAAAAGTGCTTTATGCCTACCGGGCACACGTGCGTACTCAGATCGAAGAAGCTATGGAGCATCTCCATCAGGTGGCGCAGGGGGCTGCTTTAATCAGCGGCTGTACTTTGAAGGCAGATTATCACACAGGAACCACAGAGCTTCTTCCCAATCGGACGCTGGAGCGCCTTATGTATGAGAAATACAGGGAAACAGGAACCGTGGCTATGACAGAGGAGGATTGGGAGTATGCCGAAAGGATGCATACGGCTCTGCCGAAAAACGGAGAGCTGGCTACCTTTGATTTGATGCGTCTGCTTTATGAAGAGCAGGCGGAGGATATTATAGAGCAGGTGAAGGGAAAACCTTATAATGATATTCTCTATCCCTTCCGGGAAATCAATATTCATAAGCCGGGTTCTACAGATATCTGTGATGTCAGTTGGACGACTCCTACTGTACAGTGTGTGTCAGCTTGTTATGTTAAGGATACGCTGGGGCACTCTTGGCAGGAAACGGCACAGGGGAAAAGCAATATCTGTATGAAAGGGATGTTGATTGCGGCAAAAGTTATGGCTTTGACAGGAGCACAGCTGTTTAAGGATCCAGAGATGTTAAAACAGGTGAGAAAAGAGTTCCTCGAGAAAAGAGAAAAGCAGAACTACAGCCCATTAAAGGCAAGGAGCGTTACAGAGCGGGCAGAGGAGATTGAAAGCAGGTGTAAATAGATGGAGAGCATGAGAATCCAGTTTATTGGGATCGAAGATGATGGCCTGGCATCTAGGCATTCAGGAGCTAGAGGAAATCTGGGAGGGAATGCTCTGGAAGCTATGCAGATGTTTGAACTGGCTCTGTATATAGAAGAGAAACATTTTCCAGAAGGGAATTTTGTTGAAGAAACGATTCTCCACACAGATGATGAAGATATGGTGCGTGTTCCGCAAAATACAGAGGTAAAAATTACAGTAACTGGGAATGAGGCACAGAAAATATTGGAATTTGTTAAACGGACGGCAAGGGGAGCAGCCCTTATGGCTGGCTGCCGGGCAGCATTTTCATAAAATATGAGGTGACACTATGAGCATAATGATAGGCGTAGATGTGGGGGGCACATTTACTGATTTTTCTACCTTCGACACAGAGACAGGACGGTTAAAGCACTTCAAGCACAGCTCCACTCCGGAGGATCCGTCCAAGGCGATTGTAAGCGGAATTCTTCATGTATTGGAGGAGGACGTCATTGGGCCGGAACAGGTAAGCTATCTGGCCCACGGAACGACAGTAGCGACGAACGCTCTGATTGAGAAAAAGGGAGCAAGGCTTGGACTGATCACGACAAAGGGGTTTAAGGATTTGATGGAAATTGGCTGGCAGAAGCGGCCATCCCTCTACGATTTGTCCAAGCAGAAACCGGAAAGTCTGATTCCTGACGGAATGAAGTGCGAGGTAGAGGAGAGAATTCTCTACGACGGCACGGTAAAAACAGCGCTGAATGAGGACAGCGTCCGAGAGGCAGTGCGGTATTTAAAAGATATGAAGGCGGAGACCATAGCTGTCTGCACACTGTTTTCCTTCTTAAATCCAGTGCACGAGGACAGAATTAAGGAGATTATCAGGGAAGAATACCCGGAAGTCTACGTATCGGTATCCCATGAGCTGGTGCCGGAGTTCAGGGAATATTCCAGAATGAGCACTACAGTGCTGAATGCCTATCTGGGCCCGGTTATGGAGAAATATGTCCACAATTTTGAGCGTTCCATTCTGGATGCTGGAATCACGGTTGCTCCTTATGTAACACAGTCTAACGGCTCTGTCATTTCCATTGCAGAGACCATTGACTGCCCGATTAAGACGGCTGTCTCAGGACCCAGCGCCGGCGTGATTGGGGCCGCCTGTATTGGAAAGCAGTGCGGAATTGATAAAATTATTACGTTTGATATGGGCGGAACAAGTATAGATGTGAGCCTGATAGAGAATGGAAAGGCCTCTCTTTCAAATGAGCGTCTGGTGGAGGGCTATCCGGCCAGAATTCCAATGATTGACATCGTAACGGTAGGAGCAGGAGGCGGTTCCATTGCCAGAATTGACGCGGGAGGCGCTCTTAAAGTGGGACCAGACAGCGCGGGCGCGACTCCTGGCCCGGCCTGCTATATGAGGGGAGGCACGAATCCCTGCGTGACGGATGCAAATATTGTCCTGGGAAAACTGAACCGTGAAAAGATTTTAGGCGGGCGGATGGATGTAGATGCAGGTCTTGCAGAAAAGGCGATTAAAGAGAACATCTGTGATAAATCAGAGCTTACCCTGGATCAGGCAGCAGCAGGAATTATTTCTGTTGTTAATTCCAACATGACGAGAGCTATCCGTGTGGTTTCTGTGGAGAGGGGCTATGACGCCAGAGAGTTTACGCTGATGGCTTTCGGTGGAGCGGGTCCGCTTCACGCCTGCGAGGTAGCCAGAGATATGGGAATTACCTCGGTTCTTCTGCCTCCGTCTCCTGGAACGCTGTGTTCTCTGGGGCTTTTGATGGCCGATACTAAGTTTGATATCAGCCGCTCTAATGTGATGATTGCGGAGGAGGAAAATCTGAACCGTGTGCAGGACATTTTCGATACTCTGACAAGAGAAGGAAACGAGCTTCTCAGCCGAGAAGGAGTAAAGGAGAAAGACAGAAGCTTTACTTATCTGATTGAGTGCCGGTATGAGAGACAGAATTATGAGATTGGAATTGAGGTCAGCGGACATTTTACCAGAGAGGCCATGGAAGAGATGATCGAAAAGTTCCATAAAGAGCACAACCGTTCCTATGGATATTTTAACCGTTCTATGCGGATTCAGATGGTCAATTACAGAGTCAGCGCAGTGGGAGATATCGTGAAGCCGGATCTGAAGGAAGAAAGGATTCAGGAAAATGCTCCGGCGCCTGAGCCGTTTGATGTGAGAAATGTTCTGTTCGACAGGGAAAAAGATTATATTTCCACAAATATTTACCATAGAGAAGATTTTGTTCCAGGCTGTGTCATCAAAGGTCCCGCTATCATTGAGCAGATGGATTCTACCTCTGTCATTCCGCCGGGATGGAAGGCATACACGGATGGCTATAGGAATCTTCGCGTAACCTACGAGGGAGGTGGAAAGTAATGGGAAAACGAGTTGACGCAGTTACAGTGGAGATAGTGGGGAACCTCCTGCTCTCCATTGCCGAGGAGATGGGAGTAGCGCTGATTAAGAGCGCGTATTCAACGAATATCAAGGAAAGACGGGATATTTCTACTGCTGTCTTTGATCCGGAGGGGAATATGGTGGCTCAGGCAGAGCACGTGGCTATGCACCTGGGTTCTCTTCTGGGAATCATCAAGGAGGTTTACAGAAAGCACCCATTATCTGATATCCGCCCAGGCGATATGTTCATGGGAAACGACCCTTACAACGGCGGAGGAACTCATCTGCCCGACATTACAGTAGCCCAGCCTGTTTTTGTGGGAAAAACTCTCATTGGATGGGTGGCTAATCTGGCCCATCACAGCGATGTGGGAGGCAAGGTAGCCGGATCTACTTCGGGAGACGCGGTCAGCATTTTCCAGGAGGGACTTAAGATTCCTCTGGTACGCGTGTGTGAAAACGGAGAGATCAATGAAGATATTATAGGATTTCTCATGGCCAACAGCCGGATTCCAGGAGAGAGGTACGGGGATCTTCAGGCTCAGATTGCATCGAACCGGGTAGGAGCGAAACGCCTTACAGAGGCATTTGACCGGTATGATATGCTTCTGGTGGACAGTATGCACGAGCTCCAGGACTACGCGGAGCGGAGACTCCGGGCCGGCATAGAGGCTCTTCCTGACGGCGATTATGAGTTTACAGATTATATGGACGACGCAGGAGTGAATCATCCGGATCCAATTAAAATACAGGTAAAAATCACCATTAAGGGAGATACGATGCACCTGGACTTCGCAGGCACAGATCCCCAGGTAAGCGGTCCGAATAATGTGACGAAAAATGGTCTTCTGGCTACGGTATTCTATTCGTTAAAGGCTTTGATTGATCCTGGAATTCCGTCCAATGCAGGCATTTATCGGGCATTTACAGTGGATGCAGAGGAAGGAACCATCGTCAACGCATCCAATCCGGCTCCTGTGGGAGCCAGAATCGATACCTGCATGAGAGTAGCGGACGTCATTTTTGGAGCTCTGGGTCCAGCGGTGCCGGAGCGGGCTTTGGCAGGCTGCAATTCCTCCTGTACTTCTGCGATTTTCAGCGGAACCGATCCAGAAGATCCGTCCCATTTTTACGTGTATTTAGAGACGATTGCAGGCGGTTCAGGAGCCCAGAAGCACAATGACGGTTTAAGCGGCGTTCAGGTTCATATGACGAATACCTCGAATCTTCCTATCGAGGCTTTAGAGATGGAATTTCCGCTTCTGATGGTTCACAAATACGGTTTAATTGAAAACAGCGGAGGAGCTGGCGAGTACAGAGGAGGTTTGGGTATTGAGAGAATTTTTGAGGCCCGATACGACAACATTAATTATACGGGGCTGGGGGACCGTCAGATTTATAAGCCATGGGGACTTTATGGCGGCCTTCCTGGATCAGGAGGCGAATATTTCATCACCAGAACAGATGGAACAGTAGAAAAGCTGATGTCCAAGTGTACAGACGTGCCTCTGCATAAAGGAGATATTGTGACAGTCCGCACACCGGGCGCAGGCGGATATGGAGATCCCAGGAAGAGAGATCCAAAGGCAGTGCTGTCCGATTGCATTGAGCACAAAATTTCTATTTCTGAGGCAGAAAAGACGTATGGAGTAAAGGTAGTAAAGGAAGGAAACCATTACCGTCTGGCGTAGGAACATACAGTAGATTTAGTGGGATACAGACGGAATGGAATGAGGAGGTTTATATATGGACATCAGGAAAATGGTAAGTGAAATCAAAGAAAAGATGGATCGGGCCGGAGGGCTGAAGCATGTATATTTTGTGGCCTGCGGAGGTTCCAAGGCAGCTATTTTCCCAGGCCTTTATCTGCTTCAGAGTGAGGCAAAAGGGTTTGGCGCGTCTACCTATACCAGCAATGAGTTTGTTCATGTGAAGCCGAAGGAGCTGGATAACAGGTGTATTGCTGTTATCTGTTCTCTGAAGGCTACGCCGGAAACTGTGGAAGCGGTAAAAATGGCGAATGGGAAGGGAGCGGTTACGATTGCTATGACTGGATCTATGGAGACGGGCATGGCCAAGGTGGGACAGTATGTTGTTACCTATTCAAACGGAGATGACCAGATTTACAGCCAGTCTAACCAGGCAAACGTGCTTCGGCTGGGGTTTGAAATCCTGAATCAGTTCGAGGGATATCAGTATTATGACGAAGCGATGGAAGCGTTCTCTTATATTGATGAAATTGTAGATGAGGGAAAAAAAGAGCATCTGGCCCGGGCAAAAGAATGGGCATCAAAAAATCAGGATGAGCCGGTATTTTACGCCCTGGCATCTGGACCCAGCTACGGAGTAGCATATTCTATGTGCTGCTGCCACTTTATGGAAATGCAGTGGAAACATGCAGTCTGCCTGCATACAGGCGAATATTTCCACGGCCCATTTGAGACAACAGATAAAAAGCTTCCGATGATTCTTCTGATGAGCGAGGGGCGCACCCGGGAGCTGGACGAAAGATGCCTGAAGTTCCTGAAAACCTATGCAGAAAATTATATTATCATCGATTTTAAGGAACTGAATAAGGGGCGGATTGGCAGCCATGTATCGGAGTTTTTCAATCCGGTGGTTCTGATTCCCATTGAGCGGTATTATGTATCACAGATGGCAGAACTTCGAGGCCATTCTATGGATGAGAGAAGATATATGTGGAAGGTAGAGTATTAGAACGAAAGGCAGAGATTTAAAAGCAGCCGGATGAGCAGGAATTGAGGTGACAGGATGACGCTGAATGGAAATGCAGTTTCTCCGCTATATGTACAGTTAATGGAGGATTTAGAAGCTAAGATCTGCGATGGAACATTTGCCCCAGGAGAACGGCTTTTATCAGAAAATGAGATGGCAAAGCGTTATGGCGTCAGCATCATCACAGTCAGAAAAGCTGCTCTGGCTTTAGAGGAAAAAGGGCTGGTAGAAAAGAGACAGGGAAAAGGAACCTTTGTAGCCAGAAGAAAGTATACCCGGGATATGAAAAATCTCCAAAGCTTTACAGAGCTGTGCGCCAGATATGGTGTGAAAGCAGGCGGAAAAATGCTGGAAAACAGGATTGTAACGCCAGATGACAAAACGGCAAGACTTCTCGGCATAGACAAAGGAGGGCAGGCTGTTTTTATCTCCAGACTGAGGTTTGCTGACGAGGAGCCGGTAGTGATAGAAAATAATTATTTTCCTCTGTCCTACTCGTTTCTTCTGGAGCAGCAGTTTGATGACAGTTCCCTGTTTGACTACCTGAAAAAACAGAAAAACATTACAGTGGACGGTTCGGAGAAATGGTTTGAAATCTGCCGTGCGCGTCCAGAGGAAGCGGAGCTTCTCCATGTAAAGCGCAGAGATCCGCTGCTCCGAATCAGAAGCGTCACCTATAGCGCGGGAGGAAGCCCGCTCTATGTAGGGACTCAGCTGGCTAATGGAGAGTGTTTTTCCTTCTATGTATATGAGTCTGGAAGAGGATAGAATATAAGGCAATAGGAGAGAGGGAGAAGTTTTCCAGCGACTAAGCTTTTGGCGGAGCGCAGAAAACTTGCTCCCTCTCTCCTTATTACATTTCTAATTCATCTCATCCTCTATCATACGATATCCAATCCCGATCTCCGTAAAAATGTACTCCGGCTCTGCCGGATTTTTTTCGATCTTGCGCCGGATATGGGCCATATTGACGCGGAGAATGCTGTTGTCTCCGTCTGCGTAGGGCCCCCAGATATTCTCGATAATGGAGTCGTAGGTCATGACGCGGCCGGAATTTTTGGCCAGCAGAGCGATAATTTTAAATTCGTTCTGAGTCAGATGAGTTTCCTGACCGCCCACAGTAACCAGATGCTTGTCGAAATCTATGACCAGATCCTTGGCCTGGAACGGCCGTTTGTACAGAAGTGAATCTGTATTCAGCCGGTTGCTGTGGCGCATGGCAGTGCGGATGCGGGCCAGAAGCTCCGACGTGCCGATAGGCTTTGTCAGGTAGTCGTCTGCGCCCAGATCCAGAGCTTTCACCTTTTCCTGCTCCTGAATACGGGCGGAAATGACGATAATCGGGATGCTGGCCCAGGTTCTCACCTGGCGGATGATTTCCATGCCGTCCATATCGGGAAGTCCCAAATCTAAGAGAATCAGATCCGGGCACTGGGAGGTAATGATGGACAGGGCGTCCTTTCCCGTATTGGCCTGGGAAACTCTGTAGTCATGGGCAGAGAGTGTGGCCGTGATAAAGTTGCAGATATTTGGTTCATCTTCTACCAGAAGAATAGATATTTTATGAGACAATGCTTGTGTCCTCCTTTGGAAGCTTAAAATAAAATTCCGCCCCGTCGGGGTGGTTGAAGGCGGCCAGGGTGCCGCCGTGGGCGTTTATAATGGTTTTACAGATAGAAAGACCGATTCCCATGCCTTTTCGTCCGTCGGTGGAGGAGCTGGCAGTGGAGGAGGAGCCGTCAAAGATGGTGTTCAGCTTCTCCGCAGGGATGCCGACTCCGTAATCCCGCACATGGAAGGTGACGAAATCTGGCGACGAATCGGCAAAGCATTCAATCGGCTTTGTGCTCTTGGAATGCACCACCGCGTTTTCCATCAGGTTAATGAGCACCTGCTCGATTAAGATGGCGTCCATGGGAATAATTAAAATTTCATCCGGAACCCGAACCTGGATGGGCGCGTCCGGAATCCGCTTTTTCAAACGGCTGACAGCCTCTCCCATTACCTCCTCCACCGGTTCCATGGAGGTATTGACTCTGGCGGTTTCATTGTTAATGCGTGTGACAGAGAGGAGATTTTCTACCATGTTCAGCAGCCAGTTGGAATCCTCTAAAATATGGCTCACCAGAGATTTTTTCTCTATATCCGTCAGGTGGGCTTCATTTTCCAGATAGACGGTGCTGGAGCCGATAATGCTGGTGAGAGGGGTCCTGAGATCGTGGGAAATGGCCCGCAGCAGGTTAGCTCTCATCTTTTCCTTTTCCGCGTCCATCAGCAGTTTTTCCCGCTCTGAGATAATCCGGGCCTGCTCCTTGATATTTGTCGTCAGGGCGCTGGTAATAATGGAAATGGTAAACATGGCGATAAAGCTCATGGGGTAGCCGGTCAGTGTGAAATTCAGCTCGAAGTAGGGGTAGGTGAAGAGAAAATTCACGCATCCCACGCTGATCAGCGCCGACAGCACCCCGTAAAAATAGCCGGTGGTGTACCGGGCCGTCAAAAAGAGAGCAAGAATGTAGCACAGACTGATACTGGAAGAAGGTTCCTCCATTTTTGTAAAAAAGAAAAACGAGACAGCGGTAGCGGTAAAGAGAAACGCCAGAGTAACCGCCATATTGGCCGCCCTGGTTTTAGGGGCCGGAAAATGCCGCAGCCTGTCTTCGTGTTTGTTCATAACGCGCACGCTCCTGTCATAAATATTGATAATTTATTTATTATACCTGACTTCGCGGGAAAATTCAGTAAAAAAGATGTTAAGAGAGGGAGAGAAGGAAAATTTCTTTCGCCTCCTTCCCCTGAATTTGCTTTTTATCTTTTCCTGTGATAGACTTCAAGTGTTGGATTATTTTATAAAATTAATAAAAGCGTCCGTGTACGCTGACGCTGAAGAATAAAGAAAAGAAGGGAAGCGCTGAACCATGAAGAAACTTGGAAGAAACGACGCCTGCTGGTGCGGCAGCCAGAAGAAATACAAGCACTGCCACGAGGCCTTTGACGAAAAGCTGGAGGAGGCGGCCAGAGCGGGCCATTTTATTCCGTCTCACGATATGATCAAGACGCCGGAGCAGTTAGAGGGAATCAGGGAGAGCTGCAAGATTAACATAGCGGTTCTGGACTATGTAGCGGAGCATATTCATGCGGGAGTGACTACAGAGGAGATTGATCAGTGGGTTTACGACGAGACCACTAAGAGAGGTGGCATCCCGGCTCCTCTGGGATACCAGGGCTTTCCCAAGAGCGTCTGCACCTCCATTGACGACCAGGTGTGCCACGGGATTCCTTCAGAGGACGTGGTATTAAAGGACGGAGATATTATCAATGTGGACGTTTCCACAATTTACAAGGGATATTACTCTGATTCTTCCCGCATGTTCTGTATCGGGGAGGTGAGCCCGGAGAAGAAAAAGCTGGTGGACGTAGTGAAGGAGTGCGTGGAGCTGGGCCTTGAGCAGGTAAAGCCCTGGGGCTTTCTGGGAGATATGGCCCATGCGGTCAATGAACACGCGGTAAAGAACGGCTGCAGCGTAGTGCGGGAGATCGGCGGCCACGGCGTGGGACTGGAATTCCATGAGGAACCGTGGGTTGGATACATAGGAGAGCCTGGAACGGGCATGATGATGGCCCCTGGTATGGTATTTACCATTGAGCCTATGGTCAATATGGGCGGCTGCGAGGTCTATGTGGACGACAGCGACGGCTGGGGCGTGTATACAGAGGACGGCAGACCGTCCGCCCAGTGGGAGATCATGGTGCTGGTGACAGAGACAGGCCACGAGGTACTGTGCTGGTAGAAAAACGCGGCAGATCCGATGCCGGTTCTGGCGTCAGCGGACAGAGAACCGCGCAGCTTCCTGCACAGAGATACTGAAAGGCGGCATAAAACGATATAAAAAAGAGGAGCACTGCCCGGCGCTTACGCCGCTGTCTGCAGTGCTCCCGTTTTTTTCTGAAACATAAAAGGGGGAAAGGAAAAAGGGGTTCCAGAAAATCTATATAAAGGAAATAGTTGTTAGGCGAGTCCAATGAAACGATGCGCGCTGTTTCTGTACTCATTGGACTCTTGTTGTTTACATGATTATAATAACCGATAAATGTGTCTAATATTTGTCCAGTCTCTAAAAAACTTCTAAACCAATCTTACGGAATCATAAAGAAATTATAACGAAACCTATACCATGGCCTGTTTGATGGCGTTTAACAGTTCGTCAAAGGTGTCGAAGGCCGGTATTTCCGGTACAGAGGCGCGGATACTTTCAGGGCTTTTGAATAGAAAACCGGCCTTGCTGGCCTGAATCATGCCCAGATCGTTGTAGCTGTCTCCGCTGGCAATGGTCTCAAAGCCGATGGACTGCAGGGCCTTCACTGTGGTCAGCTTGGAGTTTTCCACCCGCATATGGAAATCCGTGATCGTTCCGTCCGGATCGACGCTGAGCGAGTTGCAGAACAGGGCCGGGTATCCCAGCTTTTTCATCAGGGGCATGGCGAACTCCTCGAACGTGTCGCTGAGCACGATGACCTGGGTGAAGGAGCGCAGCTCGTCTAAGAACTCCCTCGCGCCGGGCAGCGGATCAATCTGGGCAATGGTTTTCTGAATTTCGGGCAGCCCCAGCCCGTGTTCTTTTAATACATCAAGTCTCCAGCGCATCAGCTTATTGTAATCCGGCTCGTCTCTGGTGGTGCGTTTCAGCTCCGGGATGCCGCTGGCCTCGGCAAAGGCGATCCATATCTCAGGAACCAGAACTCCCTCCATATCAAGGCATACAATATACATACTCATGTTCCTCCTCTAAATTATTTTTTTCATACTATCACCCAGCCTGCGAGGTGTCAAGAAAAGGACAGGGCAGGCCACGACATACGCATGAATTGTTTTCCTTCCTCTTTTTCAAAATATCTTGT
>ERZ773260.2620-NODE-2620-length-19278-cov-3.513499_pt1 | contig 19278 bp, 13 predicted proteins | sample MGYA00511387_ERZ773260 | MGnify/ENA primary metagenome ERZ773260 (study PRJEB29015, sample SAMEA2737745) | human gut metagenome | biome: human gut; feature: human-associated habitat; material: faeces | place: China | collected 2012 ... | reverse complement strand
TTTTGGTAATGTACTTGGAAGTAACGGCTCAGTTATTCCGTTGTTTAAAAAGCAGATCGAGGCAGGAGGTCCGGTTACAGTTACTCATCCAGATATAGTTCGTTATTTTATGACAATACCAGAAGCAAGTCAATTGGTACTTCAATCAGGGGCTATGGCAAACAATGGAGAATTATTTGTACTTGATATGGGACAACCCGTTAAGATTCTAGACTTAGCACAAAACATGATCAAACTATCAGGTGCTCATGATATCGAAATTGTAGAAACAGGATTGCGTCCTGGAGAAAAATTATATGAAGAACTATTAATAAATAGTCAAACATTAACAAAAACAGATAACGACTTGATCTTCATTGAAAAGGATACACCACTATCTAAAGAAGAAATTGATGAAAAACTTGAAGTATTAAGAAACGCAATTGAATCTGAGGATGACAATGTTGCTAGAGAAGCATTAAGAAGTGTTGTACCAACATTTAGAAGACCAGAAGAAATAAATCAAGGGGTGAAATAGTATGTTTAATAAGAATAATCAATTTAAGGCATTTGAATCAAAGGTTTGGCTTTCAAGCCCAACTATGCATGGTGAAGAATTAAAGTATATGACACAAGCTTATGAAACAAACTGGATGTCTACTGTAGGGGAAAATATTAATAAAGTAGAAGAAATGACTTCTGAAAAGATCGGTTGTAAATATGCAGTTGGTTTATCTTGTGGTACTGCATCTTTACATTTATCTATGAAGCTTGCTGGTATTGAAGCATATGGTATGCCAAAAGTAGGACATGGTGCTTTAGAAGGTAAAAAAGTATTTTGTTCAGACATGACATTTGATGCGACAGTCAATCCAATTGTTTATGAAGGTGGAGAACCTGTATTTATTGAAACAGAGACAGAAACTTGGAATATGGATGCAAAGGCATTAGAAAAAGCTTTTGAAATCTATCCAGACGTAAGAGTTGTTGTATTAGCACATCTATATGGAACTCCAGGTAAAATAGATGAAATTATGGAAGTGATTCATAAACATAATGCGATTCTTGTAGAGGATGCAGCCGAGTCTATGGGAGCTACTTATAAAGGTATTGAGACAGGAACATTTGGAAAATATAACACAGTATCTTTTAATGGTAATAAAATCGTTACAGGGTCTAGTGGAGGATGTTTCTTAACAAATGATTTAGAAGCAGCTAATAAAGTAAGAAAATGGTCAACTCAATCAAGAGAAAATGCAGCTTGGTATCAACATGAAGAATTAGGTTATAACTACAGAATGAGTAATGTTGTTGCAGGTGTAGTAAGAGGTCAATTACCTTATCTTGATGAACATATTCAACAAAAGAAAGCAATTTACTATAGATACAAAGAAGGATTAAAGGGATTACCAGTACAAATGAATCCAATTCCAGAAGATTGTGAACCAAACTACTGGTTATCATGTTTGATTATTGATATAGATGCAATGACTAAACAAGTTCGTTCTGAACAAGATGTTCTTTATACAAAAGAACAAGGAAAAACTTGTCCAACAGAAATCTTAGAAGCGATTGCGTCAATCAATGCAGAAGGAAGACCCATCTGGAAACCAATGCATATGCAACCGATTTATAGATTAAATCCATTTATTAATAAAGATGGAATCAATAGAGCTAAGACAAATGCATATATTAAAGGTGAAACACAAGATATAGGTATGGATATCTTTAATAGAGGATTATGTTTACCTAGTGATAACAAAATGACAGTAGAACAACAAGATCGAATTATTGAAGTAATTAAGGCATGTTTTGAGTAATGGGAGAGAGTTGTGTCGAAAAAGAAAGTATTAGGTTGTTTACTTACTGGAGCTGTTGTAACTACTGCAGTAACGGCAACAGTAATGAAGAATAAGGCAAAGAAAACAACGTATAAGGCAGAATCAATTGATCCTATTACACCTCGTGAAATGGGATTCTATGAGAAGTATGTAAAAAGAGCTATTGATGTTACGTGTGCTACAGGTGCAATTGTTGTATTTAGTCCTATTTATTTAGGCGTGGCAGCTCTTGTTCGTACAAAACTAGGTTCTCCTGTTTTATTTACACAGGATAGACCAGGATTAGTTGGTCCTGATGGCAAGGAAACAGTTTTTAAAATGTACAAATTCCGTTCTATGACTGACGAAAGAGATGAAAATGGAGATTTACTTCCAGATGAAGTAAGACTTACTAAATTTGGTAAGTGGTTAAGAAATACAAGTCTTGATGAACTTCCAGAAGCATTTAATATTTTAAATGGAACAATGTCAGTCATTGGTCCTAGACCACAGCTTGTAAGAGACATGGTCTTTATGAGTAAAGAACAAAGATTGAGACATACAGCTAAACCAGGACTTAGTGGATTAGCACAAGTCAATGGTCGTAATGCGATTTCTTGGGAAGACAAGATGAATTGGGATCTTAAATATATTGAGAAGGTTACTTTTAAAGAAGATTTAAAAATTATTCTAGATACAGTTAAGAAAGCATTTATCAAACAAGAAGGTATTACTCAAGATGATATGGCTACAGCAGAGGATCTTGGTGATTATTTATTGAGAATTCAGAAAGTTGATACTAAAGATTACGAACAAAAACAAAAAGAGGCAAAAAATATTTTGAATAGTACTAATAACAAAAAAAACGAAGAAAAGCGAATAGAACTTGTAAAAGAATCAGCAGAACAAAAAAAATATTCAGTGTTGATGTCACTTTATAAAAAAGAGAATCCAGAATATTTAAGAATTGCGATAGATTCAATGTTAAATCAAACAGTAGCTCCTGATGAAATTGTATTAGTTGAAGATGGACCATTAACTGATGAATTATATGCAGTCTTGGATGATTATCCTATTCTTCATAGAATCAAGAATGAAAAAAATTTAGGATTAGGGTTAGCCTTAAATATTGGCTTAAAAGAATGTAGAAATGAATTAGTTGCACGCATGGATACAGATGATTGTTCGAAACCAGAACGTTGTGAAAAGCAATTACAAAGATTTTTAGAAAAACCATATTTAGCGATTGTTGGATCTCATATTGATGAATTTGTTGATGATATTTCTAATGTGATTTCACAAAGAATTGTGCCTACAACATCTGAAGAAATCTATAAATTTGCAAAAAAACGTTCTGCATTTAATCACCCGACTGTTATGTATAGTAAAACTTCAGTGCTTGAAAATAATGGATATGCCGATTTAAAAAGAAATCAAGATGTCGATCTTTTTGGTCGTATGCAATTTAACGGGTATAAAGCAGAAAATATTGATGAAGCATTGTTATGGTTTAGAAGTTCTGATGAACTAGCTAAGAGAAGGAAAAGTTGGCAAAATACATGGAGCTATATTGCAACAATACGTGAATTTTGGAAAATGGGATATAGTTCATTTATAGATTATGCTATTGTCGGAATTGCACAAACTGGTATGTACTTAATGCCAATTAAGTTACAAAATTACATTTATAAGAATTTTTTGAGGAAATAAAATGAGTATAGAACAAAAAGTTAATTATCAATTGAACAAGTATCCTAAAATTAAAAAAGTAATAAAAAGAGTATATCAAGTGGGAATGTATTCTATTTCAAAAAAAATTAAATCATCGGGAGATATTATAAGAGTATCTCCCGATGATAATCAACATGAATATTTTTTTGGATATTATGATAAATCTCCGTGGGATACTACAGATAGATATATGCTTTGCTTAAAAGCTAATGATACTTGGTCAGATGTATCGCCTCGTGAGAAAGCAGATATCCTAATTATTGACACAGAGAAAAATGAAAATGATTCAAGTAGGGTAAGAAAGATTGCTGAAACGAGTGCATGGAATGTACAACAAGCATGTATGCTACAATGGTTAGGTCCAGATTTCAGTAGTAAAATTTTATATAATGATTTTAGAGATGGTAAATATGTATCCGTAATTTTGACACTTGATACTATGGAGGAACAGGTTATTTCGGCTCCAGTATATTCAGTGAGTCAAGATGGGAAGTTTGCCCTAACATTAGATTTTAGTAGATTGTATGAACTTCGTCCGGGTTATGGATATTATAATGTTCCTGAGGCAACTAAAGGTATCGCTCTGCCAAATACTACTGCTATTTGGTATGTAAATCTTGAAACAGGAGAAGTTAGTGAGTGTTTAAAATATACGGATTTTGCAACATTTAATCCTAGACCTGAGATGGAAGAAGAAGGATCTATACATAAAGTGAACCATATTATGATTAGCCCTAATGGAAAAAGATTTATGGTTTTATATCGATGGTTCTGTGGTCAACGAAAATACACTAGATTAATTACGTGTAATGTAGATGGTACAGACATGTATGTTCTTTCCGATGATGATATGGTTAGTCATTGTTATTGGAAAGACGATAATACTATTTTAGCATTTGAAAATAAGAAAAAAACTGGTCCTGGGTATTATTTAATGACTGATAAAACGGAAAACTATACTCATTGTTGGCCGCAATTTACTAATGATGGACATCCAAGTTATTCTCCAGATAGATCTTTAATTGTTACTGATTCTTATCCAGATAGAGCACGTATTGCAAGTATTAATATAATGGATGGTAATGAATTAAAACAAGAAAATACAACAATTGCCAAAGTCTTTGCACCATTTAAATATGATAACGATACTAGATGTGATCTTCATCCAAGATGGAATCATTCTGGTGATAAGATATGTTTTGATAGTGTTTTTGAAGGACATAGAGGATTGTATATGGTGAATGTAAAGAAGAAAAACAAAAATATAAATAAAAAAATAAATATTGCATTTTTGGTAACTGCTTGCAAAAAATCTGGTCCAATTGAACAGATGCTTAGTATTTTTACTTATATGAATAGAGATATATTTAATCCAATTTTAGTTACTCTTTATGATGAACCCACTGATGGAACAAGTCAATTACAACGATATATAGATATTGGTGTATATCATACACATGTTCCATTAAGTAAGAAGGATATTTTGCTTGGAAATACGAAAGAGCTGAAGAAAAGATTGGATGACTTAAATGTTGATATTGTTCATGCCTTGGGGGTATTTCCTGACTTTGCACTTAGTCGTATGAAATATCCAGGTCACGTGACAACACTTAGAAATTATGTATATGAGGATTATCCAGTTAAATTTGGTAAAATTATAGGAATGGTTATGGCAAAAATGCATTTATATGCAATGAAGCGAACAGATATGACATGGACTTGCTCAGCCAGTTTAGCAAAAAAATATAAGGACGAATTAAATTTGGAATATTCATATATTCAAAATGGTGTCAATGTTGAAAAATTTACACAATCAACTGATGAAATTAAAGCTAATATGAGAAAAAAATTAAATTTACCAAAAGAAAAAAGAATATTTGTTTATACGGGACAATTTGTAGCAAGAAAAGATCAAAATTTTCTTTTAGAATTATTTTCTGAGCAAGAAAATCTAAAAAATGATATTTTATTGTTGCTTGGGGATGGCTCTGATTTTGATGATTTAAAAAAACAATATGGAAATATAAGTAATATTATGATGACTGGAAGCGTAAGCAATGTTAATGAGTATCTTCAAGCATCAGATATATATATATCATCTAGTAAATCAGAAGGTTTACCAAATGGGGTACTTGAAGCTATGGCAGTTGGTCTTCCGGTGATTTTATCAAATATAGAGCAACACAAGGAAATTTATGATGCAAACAAAGCAATTGGTGAATTATATCAAATTGGAGATAAAAATGATTGCTTAAATAAGTTACTATCTATGGATAGAAGTAAAATCATTTATTGCGGTCAACAAGCATATAAATGTGCACATTCGCAATTTAGTGCTAAACGTATGAGTAAAGAATATCAAGAGGAATATTTAAATGTATATAAAAAAATGCAAAATTTACAAAATTATAAAGATTAGCGCGTGTTTATAAGTAAACTAAAGCAATTTATACTATTAAATTCGTAAAGACAAAACATATACAATTTATGTTTTTATCATATCGATAATAGATTTGATGAGATAAATTATTACAAAATTAGGAGAAAAATTAGATGAATATTTTATATATAAGATTTGAAGATTACCCTTATGGAACAGCCTCATCTTTTCGAGTATTTACATTATCAAAATTAATTGTTGAAGCAGGACATAAAATAACAATAATTGCTCCAAACATTAATTTTAAAGATGATGAAATTGATGATAAAGGATTATACAAAAATTGGAAAAACATCAAAACTATAAGCATCAATGAGTGCGATGATAGTATAAATCAGATTTTGGAAAATACTTTACATAAAGAAAAATATGATTTATTTATGAGGCCTACATCTATAAAAAAATATAATTCGATTTTTAAAACTATAAAAAAATATAACTTACCTACCGTAATGGATGCAGTTGAATGGTATGATTATACAAACTGGAGACTAGGTAAATTTGATCCTAGATATTATTATTTTCAATTTTTATGGAGATTTAAATTTAATAAATCTAATGGAATTATATCGATTTCTAGAATGATAGAGACATATTTTAAAAAATCATTATCGAATGTAGTAAGAATTCCAACCATTACGGATGTCAAGAATACTTGTTTTAGGACTAAGATTAGCAATGAAAAAATAAAATTTATATTCTCTGGTAAACTTGATGAAGGAAAAGATAATATTGATTCATTTATTAAAGCATTAGAATTAGTTGATCATAATGGTGATCTAACTGAATTTCATATTTATGGACCAAATTTAGAAGAAGTTAAAAAACATTTAGGGAATGATTCAGAATTGCTTGATACTCACAAAAATCATATTTACGTTCATGGAAGAGTATCTCAGCATGAAGCTCAAAAATCATGTTTAAATAGTGATTTTAGTGTTTTTTTCAGATTAAATAGAAGGTCAGCTAATGCAGGCTTTCCAACTAAATTAGGAGAATGCATGACTTTTGGGACACCGGTTATTTGTAATGATACAGGTGATATTTCATTAGTTGTAAAAAATAGGGTAAATGGTTTTTTACTAAATACTAAATCAACAGAAGAAATTACTGATACTCTTAAATATATTATAAACATGAGTTTAGAAGAAAGAATAGAAATGCGGAAAAGAGCCAGAAATAGTGCAGAAGATTTTTTTGATTACCGTAATTATATTTCGGAAATTCAAAATGTTATTGAAAATGCTTTAGAAGAAAGGAAATAGATATATATGGAATATTTTGATATACCCATTTGTTTGTTTATATTTCAGCGTAAAGACACTGTTTTACGTATAATTGAAAGAATATCACAAGTAAAACCTAAAAAAATATATTTAATGAGTGACCAAGGAAGAAATGATGATGAGAAACAACGTGTAATTGAATGTAGAAGAGCAGTTGAAAATGCCATTAATTGGGACTGTGAAGTAATAAAAGATTATGCTTCAGTAAATCGTGGTGTATTTGATAATATAGGTTTAGGTGCATTACGTGTTTTTGAAAATGAAGAAACTGCAATTTTTCTTGAAGATGATAATCTGCCAGAAATTACTTTTTTCCAATACTGCAAGGAAATGTTAGAAAAGTATAAAAATAATGACCGTATTATATGGGTTTGTGGGACTAATTATCTTGCAGATTATATTAATGATACAAACGATAGTTATATGTTTACACAACATCTTCTTCCTTGTGGATGGGCATCATGGAAAACAAAATATGAAAAGTATTATGACGCGTATTTTTCAAATTTTAATGATAGCGTAATTAAAAGAATAAAACCTAGTTATAGAAATAATCCATTATATAAGCAACAAATTGAAGCAATACAACGAGAATATGATCGGATGCAAAATGGTGAACGATTCAGATCATGGGATTATCAAATGTGCTTTTCAATAAGATCAAATGATTTACTTGGAATTTCTCCAGCAAAAAACCAAATTAAAAATATTGGTGTTGATGCTTTTTCAGAACATGGAGGAGTATCTTTTGCAGATAAAATGACAAAAAGGTTTTGTGGTATGGAGTCATATCCATTGAGCTTTCCATTACATCATCCTACAACAATTTTAATAGACCCTGTTTATGAGAATAGAATAGGAAATATTATTTTGTATCCATTGGATTGGAGAATTCGTAAACCATTTGGAAAACTCAAAAGAAAAATTTTATGTAAAAAAAACAGGTAAAGTTGCAATAAAAAAGAAGGGGAGGATGCTATTTAAATGATAAGCAAAAGAATTTATATAAAAAAGAATCGTATTGTAATATCTTTGTTTTTAGTCGTTTTTGGAATCACATTGATTTTGACTTCAGAACTATCAAGATTTATTGGAATATCAAATTCATTACTCATTGATGGAATGACTAAAACATTTGTATATGTAATGATATTTTTTGGATTTATAATTGCGTTAACAAAAAAGCATTCAAAAATAGAGTTATCTGGTTATTTATTAGCAACATTTACAATAATTATGTGTATATCAACTTTTCTTGGTGTTACTCCTGATATTCCGATTTGGCGACAAATAATTCATTTAACTTTATTTTTATCCTCTTTTTATGTAATATATATAGCGGTTGAGCAACTTACCATTGATGATTGTGTGGGTATAATAGTAATGAGTTATTTAATCATTGCTAGTTTTTATTTTATTGCAATTTTAGAAAACAAATCATTATCAGGAAACGTGGTCTATTATTTATTAGTATATCTTCCATTAACTCCAATGATTAAATCGACAATCTTAAAAAGAGGATTATATGTCTTTCAATTTATTGTAATATTATTATCTAATAAAAGAACAGCTCTAATTGCATTTGTAGCTTATTGTCTTAGTTATGAATGGATGACCGATAAAAATATTTCTTTAAAAAAAAGGATATATAAAGGCGTTTTATATATTATGATACTTGTTATTTTATATATTATATTTCCAATAATATGTGAAAAGTTACATATCACTGTATTTAATGAATTAGAATTATCTCACATCACTGAAGACGGTGGGTCTAATAGATTATACATTTATAACCAATTATGGCAAACACAAAAAAATTCTAGTATTAAACACTGGTTAATTGGATCTGGATATAATTCTGTTTTATTATCGAAAGTGTGTACAGATGGATTTTTAGGAGCTTCAGTAAGTGCACATAATGATTTTTTAGAAGTATTATACGATTATGGAGTTATTGGTATTTCAATTTATGTTACATTTTTTTTAAGTTTAATTAATAAAGGAATAAATATGGTTAGAGATCAATATAAATACGGAAAATCATTTATTAGTTCTATATTAATTGTAATCTTCACTTCCTTAACTAGTCATTTAATTATTTATTTAAATTATTATGCAATTATATTTTGCTTTTGGGCATTATGTTTAGCAGATTATCGATATGGTGATAAATATGAATAAAGATTTTGTAAATGTATCTGTAATTATTCCAGTATATAATGGAGAAAGTACTATAAAAAGATGCATTAAAAGTGTATTAAAACAAACATATGAAAACATTAACGAAATAATAGTTGTCGATGATGGATCAATAGATTGTACAAGGGATATTGTAAATAATATAGCAAAAAACGATTTACGAATTCATTATATTTATAAAAAAAATGGTGGTGTTTCTAGTGCTAGAAATATTGGAATAAAAAATGCACATAGTGATTATATTATGTTTGTAGATTGCGATGATGAAATAAAAATGGATTTAGTTGATTCGTTGGCACATGCAATATGTAGTTATGATATGGCTATAGCAGGAGTTGAACTCTATCAAGATAATAGAATTTCAAAAATTGAAGCTGATGGTTTATACACATCTATAGAAGTAATTAATAAATATGGTAACGAATTACCGAGTTTGTTACTAAATGGTCCGTGTTCTAAATTATACAGAAACAGCATTATTAAAGAAAATAGTATTCTGTTTGATGAAAATTTTAGTTTAGGAGAAGATACTTTATTTGTATTTCAATATTTAAAACATTGTAATACTATTAATTTTATTAGAAATTCTGGATATATATATTATCAACTGGGAAATAATTCTTTAATGACTAAAATTAGAAAAGATGCATATTTTAATGCAAAAAAAGTATATGGGAAATTAACTCAAATAGTATTTGAGATTTGTAATGGAGAGGTTCCTGTAACTTTTAAAAGAGTATATAGAAATGTGTTAATGGTATATATAAGAAAAACTATTATAAATAAAAAATATATTGAAAAGAAATACTTAAATGATATTATTAATGATTTTATGCAAGATGAAATAGTAAATGATTTGATCTATGATATTAAAGATATTAATTTTATGCAAAAACTAATCAATAAGCTTATAGAAAAAAAAGATGACAAGATGTTATCTTGTTTATTAAAAATACACGTTAAATTAAGAGGGGATTAAAATGGAAAGAAAAAAGACAGGAGTAATTACATTTCATAATGCAATTAATTATGGTGCATTATTGCAAACATATGCATTACAGACTTGTTTAATTAGTATGGGTTATGAATCAGTTGTAATTAATTACTCTAATGAAAATATAAACAAAATTAGAAAAAAACCATATTGGAGAGACTACAAAAATCTATATAATTACCACAATGACAAATTAATCTATGAGATTGAAAATATTAAGGAAAGAAAATTAAAGCATTTTTTAGATACAAAAATAAATAAAACTGAAGAAATAAATAAAGATAATATAAAAGAGGTAACATCTGGATTGGATATAGTATTTACTGGTAGTGATCAAGTATGGAATGACGATATTACACAATTTGATGACACATATTATTTAGATTTTGTTTCACCAGAGAAAAAATGTTCATATGCAGCAAGTATAGGTAAGGAATTAATACCAGTTGAAAATCTTCCAAGAGTACAAAAATTATTATCAGATTTTCGAGCAATTAGTGTACGTGAGGAAACAGCAAAAAAGGCAATTAAATCCCAACTTGGTATATCAACAACTAGAGTATTAGATCCAACTTTATTACTATCTGATATAGAATATAAAACTATAGCAGAAATTCCGGATAATAAACAGTTTGTATTATTATATATGCTCTTATACAGTGAGACACTAGTAAATAGTGCAAAAAAATTAGCTAAAGAAAGAGGGGTGCCTCTTTTATGTATAAATTCTAGTGGTAAAAGAATTAAAGGGGTTATTGATTGTTCTGATGCAGGTATTGAACAATGGATAGGATTGTTTTTACAAGCTGATTTTATCTTTACAAATTCTTTTCATGGAACTGCATTTTCTATAAATTTTAATAAACAATTTAATGTAGAATTACCTCCAGCAAAAATCAAAGCAAGTTCTAGAGTTAAAGATATTCTAGATTTATTTAAGTTAGAAGATCGAATAATAAATGAAGGGAACATTAATTTAAAACAAATTGATTTTACAGAAGTAAATGAAATTTTAAAATTCGAACGTGATCAATCAAAAGAGTTTATAATTAACGCTATTGAAGCTCCATACATAACTAGTAATAAAGTCGAGAAATCAATATTATCAATTTCATGGGATCATTGCTCAGGTTGTGGTTATTGTGCAAATGTGTGTAATTTGGATGCTATTGAAATGAAATCTGATAATCATGGATTTATGCATCCAAATGTAAATTTAAATAAATGTGTTCAGTGTGGTTTGTGTTTGGAAATGTGTCCTTACAAATTAAAAGAAGCAAATAAAGTAAAAGAACCTGATTTTCAAAAAATATATGCAGCATATAGCAATAATTTAGAAGTTGTGAATCATAGTTCATCTGGAGGCATATTCTATGAATTAGCTGTAAAAATCATACAAGAAGATGGAGTTGTTTATGGTGCTACATTTGACGATGATTATTCATTAATTCACAAACGTATTGATAAAATCGAAGAAATTAAACCTTTAATGGGAAGTAAATATGTTCAGTCAGATTCATTTAAGTCTTTTGATTTCATTAAAAAAGATTTGGAATTAGGTAAGAAAGTTTTATTTGTAGGTACCCCTTGTCAGGTGTCTGCCTTAAGACAATTATTTAATGAAAATGATAAAAATTTATTTCTTATTGATTTTGTATGTCATGGTGTACCTAGTCAAATGTTGTTAAAAGACCATATAAATTATGTCGAATCATATTTTAAGTCAAAAATTAAGGAATACATTCCTCGTTCTAAGATAATGGGGTGGGGTCATAATGAGTTATTTACATTTAGTAATGGATTAATAGATTTCATACATCCTATAACACAAGCTTACAAGCGAGTTTTTTATAGTAGTCTTGCATTACGTGGGTCGTGTTATAATTGTCCATATACTAATTTTAATAGACCTGGTGATTTAACACTTGCAGATTATTGGGGAATTGATTTGACTAAGCCAGAATTATTTCATAAAGAAGGGGTGTCGATGATTCTCGTCAACAATGAAAAAGGTTGTAACTTAATTAATAACGTCAATAGTATTTCAAAAACAGAAACAGATAAAAGTACAATTCTTGAAATGAAACAACCTCATTTATTTCATCCAGTAAAAAAGCATAAAGAATGTGCAAAATTTTGGTCTGATTATAAAAGAAGAGGTTGGGAATATATAACAGAAAAATATGCCGAATGCGACAAAAAAAGTTTACTTAAATGGAAAATAAAGAAAATATTAAAGAGGTTAAAATGATGCATAAAGGAGTACAATAATGAGTAGGAATAAAGAATTAGCAAAAAATACAATGATTCTTACTTTTGGAAAGATATGTACACAATTTGTGAGCTTTTTATTGTTGCCTTTGTATACGGCAATTTTAGAACCAGAAGTATATGGAATTGCCGATTTATTTAATTCATATATATACTTGATTATTCCATTAGTAAGTTTAATGTTAGATCAAGGTTTGTTTAGATTTTTGTTGGAGTGTCGAAACGATAAAAATCGTATAACAACCTTATTTTCTACGGTATTGATTATAAATTGTGCTGAGATATTAGTTTATTTAATTATATATTTGATTATTCAAAGATATATAGGATCAAAGTATAAAATATTTTTATTGATAGATGTTATTATAAATATATTTCTAAATACATTATTACAATTTTCAAGAGGTATTGGAAAAAATGGTGTATATGCTATATCGAGTTTTTTATCAGCTTCAATGACAGTAGTTTCGAATGTTATTACACTTGTTTTTTTAAAAATGGGAGCATGGGGATTATTTATTTCTACAGTAGTGGGAAAATCTATTGCACTTATAGCAACATTAATCTTATTAAAAATTTGGAATTATGCGCGACTTAAATCATTTTCAATGGATGAAGCAAAGCACTTGATGAGTTATTCTTTACCGTTTATTCCTAATCAATTGTCATGGTGGGTGATAAGTGTTTCGGATAGAACAATAATCTCTTGGTTTTTAAATGTAGCAGCAAATGGCTTGTATTCAGTTGCAAATAAGTTTTCATCAATATACATAACTTTTTATAACATATTTAATCTTTCATGGACTGAGTCTGTCTCATTACATATTAATGATGTTGATTCAAAAGATTTCTTAGAAAATACTATTAATGTTATGTTTAAACTATTTTATGCATTATGCATAGGTATAATTGCTTACATGCCAATTGTTTTTCCTTTATTAATTAATCAGCAATATAATCAAGCTTTTAATCAAATACCTATTTTAATGTTAGCTGTATTATTTCAAGTAATAGTGGGTTTATATAGTGTTATTTATGTGGCTTTAAAAAAGTCTAAAGAAATTGCAAAAACTTCTTTTTGGGCTGCAGTTATAAATATTGGAGTAGATGTAGCATTAATCAAATTTATTGGTTTATATGCTGCATCCATATCAACTCTTGTAGCATATGCTACTATGACAGTTTATAGATATTTCCATATAAAAAAATATGTTGATGTTCCGTTACATAATAAATTTGTTTATTTAATTGTAACAATTATTGTTTGTTTTTCATATTATATTAATAATTTTATTATTAATATATTTATAGCTTTAGCAATAACTCTTTTTGCTATATTTACAAATAAACAATTTTTAAAAGAGGCATTTATATCAATTTTTAAATCAATTAAACAATTTAGTTAGGAGAAGAATATGAGTTTATTTAAAGACAAAACATTAATGATTACAGGAGGTACTGGTTCATTTGGTAATGCAGTACTAAACCGTTTTTTAAGAACGGATATTGGAGAAATCCGTATTTTTTCACGTGATGAAAAGAAACAGGACGATATGCGTCATGAATTTCAGGTTAAGATGCCTGAGGTGGCTGATAAGATTAAATTTTATATTGGTGATGTTCGTGATTTACAATCTGTTCGTGGAGCTATGAGTGGAGTGGATTATATTTTCCATGCGGCTGCATTAAAACAGGTTCCTAGTTGTGAATTCTTCCCAATGGAAGCTGTTCGTACTAATGTTATTGGTACAGATAATGTGTTAACGGCTGCAATTGAATTTGGTGTAGAGTCTGTAATTTGTTTAAGTACAGATAAGGCTGCTTATCCAATTAATGCGATGGGTATTACTAAGGCTATTGAAGAAAAGGTTGCTGTGGCTAAGTCTAGAATGTCTGGTAAGACTAAGATTTGTTGTACTCGTTATGGTAATGTAATGTGTTCTCGTGGTTCAGTAATTCCTTTGTGGATAGATCAGATTAAGAATGGTAATCCAATTACTTTAACAGAACCTAAAATGACACGTTTTATTATGAGTTTAGAGGAAGCTGTTGATTTAGTATTATTTGCATTTGAACATGGTGAAAATGGAGACTTATTAATTCAAAAAGCACCTGCTTGTACAATTCAAACGCAGGCTGAGGCTGTATGTGAATTGTTTGGTGGTAAAAAAGAAGATATTAAGGTTATTGGTATTCGTCATGGTGAAAAGATGTATGAAACATTATTAACGAATGAAGAATGTGCTAAGGCTGTAGATATGGGCAACTTCTATAGAGTTCCTGCCGATAATCGTGGGTTGAATTACGATAAGTATTTCAAAGATGGCGATGAGAAGAGAAATACTTTAACTGAGTTTAATAGTAATAACACTCGTTTATTGAATATTGAAGAAACTAAGGAAAAGATTGCTTCTTTATCTTATATTCAAGAAGAATTAAAGAAGATGGAAGATTAGTTATATGAAGATCTTAGTTACTGGTGCAAAGGGTATGGTAGGTACTGCTCTTTGTAACAACTTAAAAAATATCAGGGATGGTAAGAATCGTACACGTCCTAATTTAGTGATTGAGGAGATTTTTGAGTATGATATTGATTCTACAAAAGAGGAATTAGATTCATATTGTTCATCATGTGATTTTGTATTTAACTTAGCTGGAGTGAATCGTCCTGAAAATCAAGAAGATTTTATGAAAGGGAATTTTGGATTTGCGTCTGAGTTATTAGATTGTTTGAAGAAGCATAACAATAAGGCTGGTATTATGTTGTCTAGTAGTATACAGGCTACATTATCTGGTCGTTTTGGCGATAGTGAGTATGGTCGTAGTAAAAAGGCTGGAGAAGAGTTATTCTTTGATTATGCCGATGAAACAGGTGCTCCTGTTTATGTGTATCGTTTTCCTAATTTAATGGGTCATTCAAGACCTAGATATAATAGTGCTGTGAGTACATTCTGTTATTGTATTGCCAATGATGAAGAATTTACTGTAAATGATAGAAGTACTGAACTTGAATTATTATATATTGATGATCTTGTAGAAGGTATGTTTGATTTACTAGAAGGTAAAGAAACTCATTGTGAATTTTCTGGTGTTGAAACGGTTTTAAATGAATCTGGTCGTTATTGTTGTGTTCCAGTTACTCATAAAGTAACACTTGGAGAGATTGTTGACTTATTAGAAGAATTCAAGAATCAACCAGTATCTTTAATGATGCCTAAAATGCCTGAGGGTTCTTTTACAAAGAAATTGTTTAGTTTATACTTAAGTTATTTACCTACAAGTAAATTTAAATATGCTATGAAAATGAATTGTGATGATCGTGGATCATTTACAGAATTGGTACATACATTGGATTGTGGTCAAGTATCTATTAATATTAGTAAGCCTGGTATTACTAAGGGTCAGCATTGGCACAATAGTAAGTGGGAACAATTTATTGTTGTTGCAGGTCATGGATTGATTCAAGAAAGAAATATTAACACTGGTGAAACTGTTGAATTTGAAGTAAGTGGTGATAAGATTGAAGCTATTTATATGATTCCAGGATGGACTCATAATATTATTAACTTGTCTGAAACAGAAAACTTAGTAACTGTTATGACATGTAATGAAATCTTTGATCCAAACCACCCAGATACTTTCTTTGAGAAGGTGTAAGTGTGAAGAATTTATATATTCTTGGTGCAGGTGGATTTGGTCATGTTATTAAGGATATGGCTGAACAAAGTGGTAAATATACAAAGATATGTTTTTTAGATGATAATTCTAATGAAGCAGTTGGTAAATTAAGTGACTTACCTAAATTTATAGATACAGACTCTTGTTTCTTTGTAGGTTTAGGAAATAATTCTGTTCGCTTAGAATTAATCAATAAATTACTTTGTTTAAATTGTGAAGTTATAACTTTAGTTCATCCAAGTGCATATGTAAGTCCAACTGCTAAATTAGGAATTGGATGTTGCGTACTTCCAATGGCAGTTGTTAATACGGATAGTGTTATTAAGGATGGTTGTATTATTAATTGTGGTGCTATAGTGGATCATAATTGTATAGTGAATGAAGGTGTTCATATTTGTATGAATGCTGTTGTGAAGGCTAATAATGAAATAGCTTCATTAACTAAAGTTGAAGCTTGTTGTGTTATAGAAAGAGGATAGAAAATGGCAGATTATAGTAATATAAGTTTTCAAAACAATGATAAATTAAAACTATTGATTATTGTGGGCACTCGTCCTGAAATTATTCGTTTGGCTGCAGTAATCAATAAAACAAGAAAATATTTTGATGTAATTTTGGCTCATACAGGTCAGAATTATGATTATAACTTAAATGGTGTTTTCTTCCATGATTTAGAATTGAAAGATCCAGAAGTGTATTTAAATGCCGTAGGAAATGATTTGGGGGAAACTATGGGAAACATTATTTCTGAATCTTATAAATTAATGGCTGAAATTAAACCGGATGCTGTATTAGTATTAGGGGATACAAATAGTTGTTTAAGTGTTATTGGAGCTAAACGTTTACACATTCCAATTTTCCATATGGAAGCAGGAAATCGTTGTAAGGATGAATGTTTACCTGAAGAAACAAACCGTAGAATTGTAGATATTATTTCAGATGTAAATATGGCTTATTCCGAACATGCTAGAAGATATTTGGCTGATACTGGTCTTCCAAAAGAAAGAACGTATGTAACAGGTTCTCCAATGGCTGAAGTATTACATAATAACTTAGCTAAGATTGAAGCAAGTGACATTCATACTCGATTAGGTCTTGAAAAAGGTAAATATATTTTATTGAGTGCACATAGAGAAGAAAATATTGATACAGAAAAGAATTTCTTATCTCTATTCAACGCAATCAATCAAATGGCAGAAAAGTATGATATGCCAATTCTTTATTCTTGTCATCCAAGAAGTAAAAAGAGAATTAAAGCAACAGGATTTAAATTAGATCCTAGAGTGATTCAACACGAACCTCTTGGATTCCATGATTATAATTGTCTTCAAATGAATGCATTCTGTGTTGTATCTGATAGTGGAACACTTCCAGAAGAGAGTAGTTTCTTTACAAGTGTAGGACATCCATTCCCAGCTGTATGTATTCGTACAAGTACAGAAAGACCTGAAGCCTTAGATAAAGGTGACTTTATCTTAGCTGGAATTGATAAAGATCATTTACTACAAGCAGTTGATGTAGCTGTAGAAATGAATAAAAACAATGATTTAGGTATTCCAGTACCTGATTATGTAGATGAAAATGTAAGTGATAAAGTAGTTAAAATCATTCAATCGTATACTGGTGTAATTGACAAAATGGTATGGAGAAAGTATTAAACTTTCTTCATACTTTTCTATATTATTCTAGAGTTAAATCAGATACTTTAGTTGTAGTATAATATAGAATTAATAATTTGAAATATACTATAATTGAAAAGGAAATATGTATGAATATAAATGAAGAAATTGAAAGAATAGTTATATATCAAAATTCAATGTTGTTAAAAAAAGACAGGAAAAGTGAAAAGGCCATTGAAAATATAATTGAAGATATTAAAAAATCTTATATAGATAATAATTTTGATTTTACAAAATTTGATACAATTCATAAAAAGCAAGTAAACAAAATCAGGCATATAAAAAAGTATAAAAAATTATCATGTGAAGAGACGTTATGTATTTATTTAAAAAGGCTTTTGGATAGAAAATATCGTATTCAATATCCAAATCGAAATGAGTTTATGCATTCTTTATTTGATGTCATTAATGCTTTACGCAATATGAATGATTATACAATTGTGAAATTTGATTTTAAAGATTATTTTAATTCAGTTTCAAGTGAATATGTCTATAAAAAATATCTTGTCAAAACATCTTTAGAACGTGATGAAATGAATTTATTGGAAAAATACGTTAAAAGTACGAAGTATGCATATGCTGGTTTTAATGCATCGAATATTATTTGTGAAATTATCGCTAAACATTTTGATGAAGTATTGAGCTTAAGGTTTAGAAAATATGGCTTGATTTTTTATCGTCGTTATATAGATGATGGAATATTGATTTTTAATAAACATGTTGATAGGAATTTTTGTTTGTCCATTATAAATGAAACCATAAAAGAAATTTTTTATGATAAGAATATAGAAGTAGAGAATTCTTGTAAAACATGTTTAAATACAAATAAATTTAAATATATTAGTGCTAGTGTTTTGGCTGAACAAAATCAAGAAGATAGCTTTAGCTTTTTAGGATATATGTTTGTTTTGGAGCCAAAATTTAATAATAATAATAAGAAATTAAATACTAAATTTAAATTTGGAATTACTGAAGAAAAGATTGAAAAGTATTCAAAACGAGTGAATGATCTAGTAATAGAGTATAAAAAGCATGGAAATATGGAGTTGCTCCTACATCAAATAAAAGCTTTTTCTTGCCGATGTGTATACCAAATATCAAAAAATGGTTATCTTACTTGGAAAACAAAAGGATTTATTTTAAATTATCAGGAATTAAGGTATAGATTGGATTGTCTTACAGAGGATACAGAAGAGTT
>ERZ773260.2616-NODE-2616-length-19296-cov-40.429551_pt1 | contig 19296 bp, 17 predicted proteins | sample MGYA00511387_ERZ773260 | MGnify/ENA primary metagenome ERZ773260 (study PRJEB29015, sample SAMEA2737745) | human gut metagenome | biome: human gut; feature: human-associated habitat; material: faeces | place: China | collected 2012 ... | reverse complement strand
TTCATTTCGACAAGCAAAAGGATGAAAGCGGAATACCCGGAACGGAGATTGCCGCTGAGCTCAGGAAGCACGATATTTCCGACTTGAAACTGCCGGCAATATTTTTATCAAGTGACTGCATTTATAGCAATATACTTGAAGATAATACCGAGAATCTTAAATCCATATCCTTGTCATACCGAACAAAAAAATTGTCCGGACAAGTGTCTGTCAGTAGGTTCTATTCAGAAGAAATCATTCCTCCGGTTGATTTTCATAATACTACAAGTTACAGCCAAGCCGAGGAATTTACGGTAAACGGTTTAACGGTTTTTGTAATAGAGCAAGGGGATTTTTGTTCCATCGTCTATCAGGATAACCTGACTCAGTACATGATGTACTTGAATACCGATTTTGCAGAGACGGTCGAAATCGCAAAAACCCTGACCGCCGCAGAGGAGTAATTTCTTGCGGCTGAACGGGATAAAAACTCACGAACCGCAGCGGTTGTTTTCGCTGCGGTTCGCTTTTTATTCGCTTGCTTCCGTATCTTCTCCCACGGTCGGCTCGGCTGGCTCGGCATCCGGCTCGTTATCCGGCTCGATCGGTGTCGGGGCTGCCGAAGTCGGAGCTGTTGTAGTTGGCGCGGGAGCTGTTGTCGTGGGTGTCGGAGCCGTTGTAGGCGGCGCCGTGGCTGTTGCGGTTGGCGCGGGAGCTGTTGTCGTGGGTGCGGGAGCCGTTGTAAGCGGCGGAGCTGCTGTGGTCGGCTCCATTGTCTCGGGCTCAAGCTTATCGGCGGGCGGGTCGGGTTCCTCCTGCGTCACAGTGCCGATAACCGAAATCTCCGCGCCGGACACAATTGTGTTTTCTTTCGTTCTGACGGCGCAGCTGCCCCATTTGGAAACAAATTCTACATCCGAGCTGCCCGTTGTTTTTATTGTAAAGGTGAAGCTTCCTACGGCGGTTATCTGCTCGGTATAGTAGATTTTACCGCCTATCTCAACTCTGCAATATCCCGTGGCGCTCTGCGACCCCTTTGCCGAGAGCGTCACCTTATAAACTCCGTCCGCTACGGTGCAGGCGTTGTTTTTGACCTCGACGGGACTGTTTTCACTGTCTCTCACGGCGGCCGTGATATTATATTCCGAGGATTTTATGACCGTCTCCCCCGTGGAGGTATATGCCGAGAACCACGCCCAGCTCGCGCCGCAGAGACAGACGACGCACAGCAGCGCTCCGATAACGGACGGCGCAAGCAGATGGAAAAGACCGTCTCCGCGTTTCTTTTCGCCGCGCTGCGACCTGTTGAAGAAAAAGTTATATATATGCATAACATTGCGCCCGTTGACGAAAGGGATAAGGCAAAGATAGTGACATCGCAGTTCTCTGTGCCAATAATTGTATTCTTCGTCGTCAAATGCGCGGCGCATTTCCCCCGTTATCTGCCGCGTTCCGCTGCTAAAGTTTGACAGAAAAACCACAACCGCGGAAACAACAAGCAGAGCGATAAAGACGCCGAATACAATTCCCAAAATGAGTAAAACGGTACCCATTCCGTCTGCGGCTCCTTTCTTAATTTTTTGTTCCGTTCAATCAAAAGACACGAACACGGGCTCGTGCCCTTTGATTGCCTCTCCGCCCAAAGAGCGGAGAGGACTTGGTAAAACAGAGACGGTTGTGTGCTAATCGGTTATATGTTTACTTTACCGATTCGCGGCAACCCGTGAAATTAATAAGTGTATGCAAGCCAATACGGTTCCGGCTGACCTTCCCAAAGCGGGAAGAAGCCCTTTGCCCACTGGTTGTCGGACGCATCAACGGTAAAGTTGGAGGAAACGCCGTCGATTCTTACTATATTGTTATTGACACCGGCATTTTCTATCTTTGTTCCCTTGATTGTGACAGCCGAACCGTCCTGAAGCTTCTCTATACGGATAAACTTGTTGTTGCCGACATTGACAAGCCTGTTGTTTTCGAAAACAAACTTGCCGCTGTTTATCTTATTTGTAACCTGGACATGGTTGTGTATACAGTCTGTGAAAGTATTGCCCGAAACCGTCAAACCATTAAGTACGGAGGTCTTGTTGTTCCAGCAGATGGGCTGATAATACTTGCTCAGCTCGCAGCCGATAATTCTGATATCGTTATAGCCGGCCTTGCCGCCCGCAGCATTGCAGAAGGGCAGGTCGGAGGCGCTTGAGCCGTAGAAGAAATGCTTGCCGGGCTTATTCTCGCCGCTGCCGACACCCTTGCAGTCCTTTACGGTGAAGCCGTTTACAAGAAGCGAAGTTCCCGTATGGTTTGCATCGTAATTGTCGCGCATGAACAGGACGTTTGTGGTGGTATCGGTGAAGCTGATGCCCTCGATCTTGGTGCTCTCTAAAAGGAGATAGCTGACGATATTGCCGCCGAAATCCGCCTTGTTGGACGCAGCGGTAAGCGTGCCCGCTTCTGTGGTTATGCCCTTGCAGGTAACCTTTGCGCCGGCTGCCGCTCTTAACGTCAGACCCTTGATCTCACGGTAATATGCCGGATAATCATCGCTCTTTTTCAGATCGTCGCGCGCTGCGCTTGTCTCCTTAGCCTGACGAAGATACAGTCTGCCGTAGTCGCCTTCGCTAAGCTCAACAACAGCGGGGCCGGTGAGTCCGTCGAGGATGCTCTGTATGGTCTCGGGGGTAGCCTTGATAACAGACTTGGACGCATCGGCGTCATACTGATTGTCGAAGCTGTCATACTCAACGGTATCCTGAGTTGCATAGACGGTGACGGAGATTCCCTCAGCCGAAAGACCCTGATACTCGTTGCCGGCATCTTCCTTCATGTGACCCTTGATTCTGATTGCGACGGATGCATCTTCTCCGGGAAGAAGGTGGCCTTCGTCCTCAAGATTGTCAAGCCCCGTGAACTCGATAGCTTCGAGAAGCTTCTCATCGCCGTTTATGCCGGAGACGACAATCTTGTAAACGAGCGCAAGGTTGCCCTTGTTGACAACGCGAAGCTCGGGCAGCTCATAGGTGCAGCCGGGCTCCCAGAGAACCGCTTCGCCCTCCGGAGCGTCTGCGGACTTCTTGAAGTCGAGAGTCTTGCCCTCTGCGTCGATCCAATTGCCCTGACCGTCCTTCATTTGAAGTTCAATGTCAAGCGTGCCTGCCTGGATCCTGTTGACGCCGGTCTTTGCGGTGTCGGTGAACCATGCGAATGTTGTTCCAATGAGCATAACAACGCAAAGGAGAACCGCGATTGCGCTGGAGACAAATGCTCTCTTGGAAGACTTGCTGTTTGTCATTTTCTTTTACTCCCTTCCATAGATTTTAAGTACAATGACAAATATGTGTTTGCGCGTTGGCGCTTACATCATAGCCTGAAATAATCCGTGCCGCCGTGTGCGGCCTTTTTTCACAATCAAAAGACATGAACCGGGGCTCGTGCCCTTTGATTGCCTCTCCGCCGCAAAAGCGGAGAGGACTTAGGGTTATTTACTTATTCTGCAACGACGGTGTACCAGATATCGCCGTTTGCCTGAGCTGCGGGAACCACCTTGTAGCCGGCGGCAACAAAGTTGGTGTGAGCGCCCTCAGCCGCGCAGTCTGCGGGGTTGAAGTTGACGAAAGTACCGCCCTTGACTTCGATGGAAGCGGTGCCCGCCTTATAATTATCATCAAAGCAGTTCAGAAGGAATCCGGATTTCGACTCGGGGTGCTTCTGAATAAGGTCAAAGAAACCGCCCTCAACAACGAGCTTGCCTCTCTCAACATATACGGCGTCAATATTGCCTATAAACTTGCCGTCCTTGATAATAACGGTAGCTCCGTTGCGAATATCAATTGCATAGCTGTCGTTTGCTCTTGCTCTGATTTCGCCGTTGCCCGTAACGGTCAGCGTCTTGTTTGCGCCGCGAACGCTCAGGAGAGACCAGCGCGCAGCACCGTCATCCCAAACATCCTTTGAGCTTCCGAGTGTCTTGCCGTTCATGTCAAGGACAACATTCTGCTCTTTGGAGCTGCCCATGATGGCGTGATTTCCGAGGGTATCAACGTCGCCGCTGAGCTTAATAACATTAGTAGAGGTTGCCAGAGCATATGTCAGCTCATCATAAGTAGTGATAATGCCTGCGCCCGCGTCATAACGGTTGCCGAAGCTGTCATACTCGTGAGTATACTGGGTTGCATAGACAATGACGGAAACGCCATCAGCCTCAAGTCCCTGATACTCGTTGCCTGCCCCTTCCTTCATGTGACCGGTGATTTTAATCGGAGCGGAAGAAGCTTCGGCGGGAAGAAGATGCTCTACATCGCCGATGTCATCAAGGCCGGTGAACTCGATAGCCTCAAGAAGCTTTGCATCGCCGTTTATGCCGGAGACAACAATCTTATACTTGAGCGCAAGGTTGCCGTTGTTGACAACGCGAAGCTCGGGCAGCTCATAAGTGCAGCCGGGCTCCCAGAGAACCGCTTCGCCCTCCGGGGCGTCTGCGGACTTTCTGAAGTCGAGGGTCTTGCCCTCGGCGTTGACCCAGTTGCCGTCCTTGTCTTTCATCTGAAGTTCAATGTCGAGCGTACCGGACTGAATCTTGTTGACTCCGGTTTTCGCTGTGTCTGTGAACCATGCGAAGGTGGTGCCAATGAGCATAACAACGCAAAGGAGAACCGCGATTGCGCTGGAAACAAATGCTCTCTTGGCGGATTTGCTGTTTGCCATTTTCATTTACCCCTTTCAGTAGATTTTAAGTACAATGACAAATATGTATTCGCGCTCTGCGCGCTTACATCAAAGTTCAGGAGTTTGCGCTGTTTTTCGCCTCTTCTTCAGGCTCGTCCTTAGTCTTGCCCAGCGCGTCCCCCATCTGAGCCTTCAGCTCGAGCAGCTCCTGCATCATGCGCTGCGTTTCGGCGCGCTCCGCCTCAATTTTGTCGCGCTCAGCCTGCAACTCCGCCTGCTGCTCGGCCTTGTATTTGCGGAACAGACGGATGCAGCGGATGCCCTCAAGCAGTATGAGAATCAAAAACGGGACAAGTATGCAGACGATATATCCGGGAGTGGTCTTGAGGAACCGGAAGAACGTTCCGACCTTCGGGATATGCTTTTGATATTTGCCCAATACGAACGGATATGTAACCACGGTTTCATCGTCGGTATCTGTTGTGGTACCGTAGGTAACAAATCCGGGGTTCCCGTTCGCGTCGGTGGCCAGCCTGCGTATTTTATGCGTGACTGTCGCGCCGTAATTCTCCTCGTTCTGCGAGGAGTAGGCGATTATGTCGCCCTCCTTGAGCGTAGAGGGATCGACCTCCTTGACGAGCACTAAGTCGCCCGCGTCAAAGTCGGTCTTGCTCATGGAGTCGGACAGGACTATAAAAGCCTTGTAGCCGAACAGGTTGCGGTCGGCGCGGTCAAAAGTCAGAACCGACACCACCGTAAATATCATCATACAGACAGCTATGACAACCATAATCCAGGCCAACACGCTGCGAATCACATTTAATACTTTCACTTGCTCACTCCTAACGGATTTATATGTATATAGTGCTTTGCTTTCAGTCAAACAATCTGTAGGGATTGTTCTTGGTCTGCGTCGCCTCGGCGCACAGAGTAAACGAGAGTCTCAGGTTCTGCGCCTCGTTCCCCGCAGCCTCGGGAAAGTGGAAAAACACGGTGAGGTTTCGGCGCTGTCCGGTTTCCAGCGTATCGTCGGCGGCTGTTACATTATGTCTCGTCAGCTCGTTCACCTTGCCGGAATAGAGAACCTTTTCGCCGTCGGTAACGGTCACATCGAGCACATTTGCCAGACCGCCCTCTATATCGTCAAAATATATTTTGTAATAAACCGCCCATGTGCTCTCGTTTTCAATGAAGAACTCCTTTTTTACCGTCATGCTCGGCTCAAAGAGAAATTCATGCTCATAGATAACGGGGTTTCCGCCGTTGAGGTTGATTTTAACCTCGCCCGTATGGAACAGGTTATTGTCGACCGAGACTGTTGCATAGACAAGGGCAAAAGTGGTTATTGTCAGGCAGAGCGCCAATATCACTATTGCGACAATTCCGCCGGTCAGCTTTTTTTCAGTCTTTGCTTCAGACATTTTCCTCTTCCTCCTTGCGCCTGCGGGTAACCGCTAGGAAAATGAGCACGCAGCCGGAGATGAGCGCCAAACCGCCCCAAAGCCTGAGGTTGAAGGTCTCTCCGGTGTTAGGCGGAATTACAAGATTGCCCGCATCCTTATCTTCGACCCACCATTTGAAATCGGCTATCAGCTCTTTATTCTGATATTCATTGCCCACGCTCGTATCAAGATAAGCGGTTATTTCATAATAAAGCTCGGCGGTATCCTTTTTCGGCGACACAAGCTTGTACTTCACGCTTTCGGGCATATCCCTCATCAAACCGTCATACATTATTTCTCCCGTGTTGAGAAGCCTTATTCTGACCTTCATAACCTCCGCCAGCTTCTCATAACCGGGACGGACGAACGCCCTGTAGTGCACGGTAGCTTCATTGCAATATGACACGCGCACGCGGAAATATTTCGTCTCCCTGTCGCCCGGGAACATATTCATAACCTTAAACGGAATGTTTTCCTCCGAATGTCTGCTGTAGAGCTCTATAGTCGCCGCCGTGCGTCCCGCCGCATTTATTATTTGCGTAACGCCGTTCGAGCCGACAGTGCTTCCCGTACCGCCGGCTTCAGTATGCTTTTTTGTTTCGCTGTTGCCGTCGTGCAGAGTTGTCCCCTCGGGCGAGGTTGCGGCGTCGTCCGGCGTTATCAGATTATCTTATCCGGCACAAGGACGGTTCCCGGCTTATCGGCAATCAGCCTGTTATACACAAGCGTGCCGCCGAGCGCCAGGAGGCTGACGCAGAGAAGAACAGCCAATACAACAATAGCGATTTTTATTTTTTTCTTACGTTCCATCCGTTTCACTGCCCCCTACTCTTTAGTCCGTAGCAATCCATAGTTTTCACGAGGTCTGCAGACGTGTTTGACCGCCGGAATCATCCGAAATTCCGACGGAAAAAGCTGCTGAGTCTATATCCGGAAGCGTAATCCGGTCAAAAAAGCTGTCGTGCTTTTAATCTCTGACCCCAGTTTAGCATAATTGTACAAAAAGTTCAACGCTTTTCTGATAAATTTTTATAAATTTGTAAAATATTTTTTTAGAGTCTGAAAATCAACTTAAAAAAACGGCTTGATATCAACGTTTTTAAGTAATCGTGTTAAATAAAATCAGTTGCATTTTTGCGAATAAGTATATCAGGAAAAGAACAAAAGCCTCTTTATCTCTATTTAGAAAGAGTTCGGTGCCCGTACCGTCACACTCCGAGACGGCTTAAAACAGATTTATTTTATAAAGTTTATCAAAGGGTGTTTTTTTGTACACAGGAATCTTTAAAAAGTGTAAAAATCGGCGTTCGCAGTATATCGACTTCCCTAAACCGCCTGTCAAACAGAGGCTGTCATTGTTGTTCTTGGTTGCAGTTATCAGTATAGCAGGAGAGCCGGATGAAATGAAAAGATTTTCAGTGACGCTGACGCGTCAAAGGGTGTTGAGTCGCCGCACCCTACAAAGTAAATAGTCACAAATTACCGCATAAACCGCGGGCGGATGATATCCTTTCCTACACGATTGTGTCAATTTACAATGTTGAAATTGTTTGTCTATCGACGGCTTTCCTCCGCAACTCCCAATTTGTCGCTGTCCGTATTTTGAAACAAAGCACAAAAAATCCCACCCAACAAAAAAACATGGGTAGGATTAATGCTTTATAATAACTTTTATCGGCTTATGCTTTTATTTTTCGAAGAAAAACTTTTTTGCCGCCAGGGCGGCGGGACCGATAAAACTGTGCTTGCCGTCGAGCGGCGAGAGCCTGATATAGCCCTTTCCGAAGCCGGGATAATACTTTGCGCACCGCTTAGCGAAGAGCTCGAATATATCGCTTTCGAACATATAGCCGAACGCCACAACGCTGTCCGGTGCAATGACCGTCGCCGCATTCGTGACCGCCTTTGCAAGGCTGTCCGCGCACCGCTCAAGCTCCGACTTTACAGCGCCGTCGCTCTTTGCCGCCGAGAGTATCAGCCTTATATCTATCCTGTCCGCATCGCCGTCGGTCGCCTTGAACAGCGCCGGAGTCGCTTTCTCGGAGTACACCGCCCTTATGCGGTTTATAACCGCAGGCGCCGAGACCTCCGTTTCGAGACAGCCCCTGCGCCCGCAACGGCATTTTTCGCCGTTCGGGTCGACTATGTAGTGACCTATCTCGGACGAGCCGCTGTCCGTCCCGTTTAAGACCTCGCCGTTTATGACTATCGCCGAGCCGACGCCCGGCCCCCATTTCACGAACAGTATGTTATCCGCGCTGTGCTCCCTGTCAAATATCAGCGAGGCGAGCGCAAACGCCTTGACATTGTTATCGACGCAGACGGGAAGCCCCGTCTCGTCCTCCAATATTTTCTTTATATTTATCTCTGGGCGCCACACGCCGTAGCTGCCGGTCGTTTTTCCGCTCAAGCTGTCCGCGCCGCCGACTATTCCGACTCCCGCGCCGATAAGCTCCGCGCCGCCGGTCGGGTTGTTTTTTATAAGCCTGCGGCAGCTCTCTCCGACTGCGCGCAGAAAGTCCTCGGGCTTTGTGTCTCTCGGAAGCGTCGTGTATTCGCCGACTGTCTCCTCTCCGCCGAGGGTGCATATTCCGCAGTAATAGCCGCCTGCGTCTATGCTCACGGCGAGGACTGCAAATCGAGAGGAGTTTAGGGACAGGATTATCTTTCTCCTGCCCGCTCCCGCGCCGTCCGAGAAGCCGCATTCGCTGACCGCGCCCTCCGCTATAAGCTCGGCGCAAATCTTGCTGACCGCAGCGGGGGTAAGCCCGAGCGAATCCGCAATATCCTTGCGGCTCATGCTCTTTCTGCCGTTGAGCAGATAGAGCACAGACGCTCTGTTTGCATTTTTTATACGGCTCATGTTAAATCCCGTGTAGTCCATAGCGCCGCCTCCTCCATGTATTATTATACTATATTTCGGCGCACCTATCAAATTATTTTATAAACAAGAGCGCTCCCGATACTATCAGCAGGATATATGTTATCTTCATAAACAGCCCGCGGCTCATCTTTTTGCACAGCAGGCTGCCGATGAACATCGCCGCAAAAAGTATGACGGCGGATATGCAAAACAGTAAAAGCATATTCTTGTTCCACAGTCCGGCTCTTATGTCGTCTGTTAAAATTATTCCGTTGAGGACTATCCAGCACGCGGAGAGCGTGGTGCGAAACTCCTGCTTGTCACTGACCTTGCCCGTCATATATGAGACGAGAAGCGGACCGCCGCAGACGAACAGGCCGTGCGTCACTCCCGCCGCAATAAGCAGAACGGCGGACACGGCTTTTCCGTGGCTGTGCCCGCCGCCTTTTTTCAGGAATGTTTTGTATATGCCGGATACCGCGGTCAGGATAACCACCGTCCCGAGCATGATATACATCACCCGCTCTCTGCCCGCCAAGACACTGCGCAAGGCAAAGCCCGCGAGCATACCGAGGGACATCACGGCGACAATTTTTAAAAATTCTTTTTTGTTGACGCTCTTTCTGTTCGCGGCGACTATATATATGCCCGAGAGCAAACCGAGGGCGTTTAGTATCGGCTTTGCGGTGTCGAACCCGACGAGCATAACACTCGGCGGCATAGCGAGCATGGTCCCCGCAAAACCGGTTATCCCCTGGATGATGTTAGTCAAAAACACCACCAAGAGAAAAAGTATCTTCTTTACCATATCAGTATTCGTTTATCTCCATGCCGAGCATCTCGGCGAGAGCGCACAGTTCATGCTTCACATCGCCGTATATAACAACGAAATGCGGCTCCCAGCCGTCTCTGACGCTGTTCATTATAAGCTCGCGAGCGTCCGAATCCGTTTTCACCACGGCGCTCGTGCCGTAAAACTGCTTGGGCTTATCGAGCGCACTGCCCGAGGCGACGAAAAATCTGAAGCTCCCGTCCGGCTTTTTGCCGACTCTGAACACCGTAACTCTGTCGCAGGGCATACAGCCGAACTCCATTGTAGGGCCTATTTTTCTGTTGCAGTGGACTCCGACGCAAGCGCCCGTATCCCTGCGGGCAAGCGAGCACGCCGCCGTTCCGCAGTGCCAGAATGTGACCGTGTTCTCCTTTTCGTCGAGCGATACGGGGTCGCCGAAGAACACGCTCTTTTTGCTAAGGCGCATACCGATAAACATCGACAGCGCGCCGTATGTGTCGGCCTCGCACGCGGCGGCAACGCCCATGTCGTTGAGCATGGCGAGCACCGCGCAGACGGGCGTGCCGAACGAGGTAAAGAAATCCGGCCAGCATCTCGATGAGAGAGCGCCTATCCCGTTTGTCTTTACATATTCGTCGTAGGCTCTGTAAAGCCGCGCAAAATCGAGCGCGTTCTTCTCCGGGGTGTTTTCAAGTCCGTTCATGCACCCTGCTGCTCTGTCGAGATACTCGCGCGCCTCGCCGTCCGAATACGCAAGTGCCTTTTCTATAAGCTCGCGCGCCTCAATCGATTCGAGCGTCACGCCGAAATTTTTCAATATCTCAGCATCGAGCGCCCTGCCGAAGCCGAAGCCCTGCGGGGTATGTCCGACGCTCGCCATTTTAAGGCTCTTCAGCTCTTTCCGGACCTGCGCCGCGCGGATATATGCGCCGATTTCGGCTATCACGCTCTCCTCCTCGGGCGAGCCGAACACATAGCCGAACTGCTCTTTGCGGAAATATTTTATCGTATTCGCAGCAGAAAAAGCGCCGGTCAGGGAATTCAGTCTCAAACGTCCGCCGTCTATGACCGGCTCTCTGAGCGTCCAGAGCAATATGGGGCAGTCAAATCTTTTGAGAACCTCGCAAACATACGCCGAGTTTGCAAAGGTTATGTTTTGGAGCACAATAAGGTCGGGCGAAAGCCCGTCGAGAAACGCCGTCAGCTTGTCAACGGACAAGAGCATCTCCTCGGGGCATACCGCGTCCGCGCAGAGCGAGCGCAGCATCTTTTTAGATTTTTCAAACTGTTCCCCCGCGCTGACCAGCTCGAAGGTCGGCACGCCTATGGGGACATACGCAAGCTTGAAATCGCTCATTTCATCAGTTCCTTTTATTTATAGAATAGTTCTTTGTTTTCGCCGATAACTCCCGGGTGCGCCCCCTGCTTTATCAGCGGCTCGCGCTCCGGATGGGCTATGACCCACTTGTTTCTTCGGAGCAGCAGCACGGACTCCGGGTCGGCGTTCGTTTTTTTATATTCGAGCGGCGTGTTTGTGCCTCGGGAGAGGATGACTATATCCTTAAAGCCCTCGTCACACACGCGGCAGGGCGAGAGGTGCAGAGTAGTCTGATACATCTCTATCGCCGTGCCCGCAGGCACGAAAAACACCTGAGCGCTGCGGATATCGTAGGTGTTGTCCCTGATATCCCAGACGTGACCGAGCACGAGCATAAACGGCGTCACGGCGTAGTTTATCTCCGAGCATTTGTGATACTCGAAGCCGTTATAGGTCGTGTTCCTGCCGTTGCAAAAGCCTATCTGCACGGGCATTGAGCCGTAGAGCGTGTTTTCGATATCGGACTTAAGCTCCGATTCCTCAAGCCCCGGCACGCTCGGGACATAAATATTTCCGCTCTCGGGGATATCGGTTTTCTTGAGCATATATTCGTCCGCCCGCGAAAAGTCGCAGCCCTCGATCACCCTGCCGTAGGGCGCAAAGGCGGGGTCAAAGACCGAGAGCACCGGCACATCGTTGACGGCGTTTAAAATTTCAAGCATATTATTCACCGCTGACCACCTTGTAAGTAGCGCGGAAATCCTCCTTGCCGAGTCCCGCCGCCATGCCTTTGTCGTAGACTGCCTTGGCATTTTCCATGCCCGGCATGGGAAAATTCGCCTCAGCGCTCAGCCGCTCGCAGATACCGAGATCCTTGTGCATATTTTCGAGCGAGAATGCGGTAGTCCAGTTCTCGTTTTTTATGTTCTGCGCCTGACCGTCGAGATAGAAATTCTGTCCGCCGCCGTAGGAAATCGCAAGGGCGAAATCATCTACCGATATGCCCTCTCTCCTTGCGAGCGCGAGAGTTTCGTTGACTCCGTTTTGAATCTGCGCTACGAGCGTATTGTGGCAGATTTTCATCACGAGCCCCATACCGTTTTTGCCCATGCGGATAATATTGCTGCCCATATAGGCTAAAATCGGGTGAATCTTTTCAAACGTCTCCTCATCCGAGCCGACGTAAATTCCGAGCGTGCCGCTTTCGGCGGCGGGTCTCGACTTGACTACCGGTGCATCCGCGAAGCGAGCGCCGGCCGCCTTTACCTTCTCCGATATTTCAACGGACACGGCGGGGTCTATGGTGCTCATATCAATGCAGGTTTTTGTGCAGTCCAAGGCGGGCAGAACAGCCTCATAGACCGAGCGCGAATGCTCGGATTTCGGAACCATGGTTATTATGACGTCGCTCTTTTCGGCGAGCTCCGCGCTGTCGGCGCAGGCGAAGCCTCCGAGGGCGGCGAGCTTTTCGACCTTTTCGCCGTCGAGGTCATACAGAAAAACCTTGCCGTCATGCTTTTTTACTATGTTGGCGCACATGGCCTCGCCCATTATGCCGAGGCCTATGAATCCTATATTCATTTTTGCCACCTCACTCCGTCACCGTGTTGTCCCATGCGTCTGTGAAAATTCCGAGACCCTGTACGGTGTAGGCGTGCTTTATGCTCTCGAGATACACATCGAGTCCGCAGGTCACTATATCGGCGCCCGCCGTTGCACAGTCGACAAACTGCTTAGGCGTTCTTATCGCGGCGCAGATTATCTGCGTCTTGCCGTAGAAGCCGTAATTCTTATATATCTTCACTATGTCGGCGATATACTGCCTGCAATCCTCGCCGTTCGCCTCTTTCCAGCCGATGAACGGCGAGACAAACAGAGAGCCGTTTTTCGCCGCCCATATGGACTGCGCGGCAGAGAAAACGAGGGTGAGATTAGTTCTGATACCCTTCTTTTCGAGCCTGCGTGCGGCGGTCACGCCAGCCTCGGTGCAGGGTATCTTTATGACGAAGTTCGGCGACATTGCGGCTATTTTTTCAGCCTCTTTCATCATTTCCTCGGCGTCGTCGAGATGGGGATTTATTTCAACCGAAACGGGGAATTTTTCATAGCCCTCTATCCCCTCGTCCCTGACCCACTGCGCGAGCTCGGCTATGACGGTCAAAAACGGCTTGCCGCTGTTCATGATATGCTTCGGATTGGTTGTCACGCCGTCTATGCCGAAGGTGTTGTATGCAAATTTTATCTCGTCTATCTTTGCGCTGTCGAGAAAATATTTCATGATATATCGCTCCTTTTATTCTTCTGTTTTTTCCTGATGTTTATTTTCATTCAACTGCTGAAGCCTTTTCTTCGTCAGTGGGTAGAACACTCCGAGAGAAAGAGCCATGAGCAGGCACATGAGCGCGGGCAGCGCCGTTGAAACGCCGTAAAGCTTGTCAACGGCTTGGGAGGTAAGGTTCTTCGCGTCATAGCCTATGAGGGTCAGAACTCCCGTGCCGAGAACGCCGGCTATGGTCTGGCCGAGCTTTCTCGTAAACGAGAAGAAAGCGTAAGACGTACCCTCGTCGCGCTGACCGGAGAGCGTCTCCTGATAGTCTATAACATCCGTCACAAGCGCCCAGACCTCAAGCACGAAGAAGGTCATGCCGAGCCCCGAGAGGAAGCAGAATATGAAGAACACAACGACGCTCTTTGTGCCTATGAGCCACAGAACGAGGTTTGCTATAAACGCCCCCGCCATGCCGACGGCGCACGCCTCTTTTTTGCCGAAACGGCGGACTATCTTTTGAAGCACGGGCAGCAGCAACGCCATGGGCAGATAGGTAAAAACCGTGACGAGCGAATAGAGCTCGGGCTTCTTGAAATAGTTGAGGAACAGGTAGTGATAGGTCGTCTGAGTATACTGCTGAACGGCTATCAAAAGCATTGACGCTATGCACAGAGCGATGAACGGTCTGTTCTTGAAAAGCGACCTGACTGTTTTGCTGACCCTGACTTTTTTCTCGGTCGGCTTTGCCACAACGCGCTCGGTGGTCATCTTGTAGCAGAGCTGATAGACGAGTATGCTCAACGCCGCCAATACGGCAACGCCTATGAGCAGCTTGCTGCCGTCGAGGACTCTCTCGCCCGTTGCGGCAACCGTCGAATATACAAACAGGGGCAGAAGTATCTGTCCCGGCAGACCGCCGAAGCCCGCGCCTATCGAGCGGAACATCGACAGAGACGAGCGTTCGAGCTCATCGGTAGTTATGACGGATGCCATGGAGCCGTAGGGTATATTTACTATAGTATAGAGCATTCCGTAACCGATATAGGTTATGTAGGCAAAGGCGAGATACTGTCCCTCGCTGAGCCCCGGTATTTTGACGAACATCAGCACGCCGAAAATAGCGAGCGGGGTCGAGAACCAGCGCAGATACGGGCGGAACTTGCCGTTCTTGCCGGGTCTGCGGGAATCGACAACCGCGCCCCACATCGGGTCGTTTATCGCGTCCCATATCCTCGCTATCAGAAAGAGCATGGTTATCTTCTTCGGGTCGATATACAGTACGTTCGTATAGAACACCTGCAGGAACGAGCCGACGAGCGCGAAGGTCATAAGACCCGCCGCGTCGCCGAGAGCATAGCCTATTTTGTCTCTGATTCCTATGCCGTAGGTTTTGTTTTGCAGTGTTGCGGGCGTCGCTGCCATTGTTAAGCCTCCTTGAGTTTTTCAAATATTTCGGAGTATTCGCTGTTTTTTCTGTAAAATACGGGCACGGTGCCTATCGGCGCGTCTATTTCGGCGCAGCCCCTGCCGTATTCTTTGCCGTTCCAAATGCTTATCCACCTGTCGTCGGGGAAGTAAACCTCCCTGCTCTTTGCGCCCTCCCTTATTATCGGAGCAACGAGCAAATCGCGCCCGAGCAGATATTCCGTGCTCTCCTTTCGCTCGCGCTCGCCGTCGTAGTGATAGAACAGCGGGCGCGTCACGGGTATACCCCGCTCGGCGTTGAGTGCCGCCATATCAATGAGATAGGGCTTGAGCGCGCGGTGGATGCGCGAAAACTTAGCGTGGTGGGCGAGCACCTGCTCATTTGCGTCGAACTGCGCGTTGAGATCCGGGTTCGAGCCCTCGTGCGAACGCATGAGCGGGCTGAAGGCGTTCATCTCCGCCCAGCGCATGAAAAGCTCCGGGTTTCTGCGCATCTTTGCAAAGGTGGTGTATCCGCCGATGTCGCTGTGGGTCAGTCCGAAGCCGCACATCGAAAGCGAGAGCGACGCGGGAATGACCGACGGCAGACCGAAATCGACCGTCCAGTCCGTATGCTGATCCCCCGCCCACATGAGGGTGGAGTATTTAACGGTATCCGTATATCCGGCGCGTGTAAAGAAGAAAATCTCGCCCAGCTTTCCCGTCTCCTCGAGAGCCTCGCGGTTGACCTTAGCCCAGCGCGCAGGCCATGAGTTATGCACCTTTTCGGCATTTTCGCCGCTGAAAAGCACGCAGTCGGTCGGCAGATATTCGCCGAAGTCCGCCATCCAGCCGTCGAGCCCGAAGTCTATCATATTCTTCTTTATCACGCTCTTTATCCACTCATACGCCTCGGGATTGGTCAGATCCACCATGGCGGCGGGGAAGGTCGTTATCTTTACGAGATAGTCGTTCCCCTGCGCGTCCTTGACGCAGTAGCCCTGCTTCGCGGCATAGGCGTAGAGCGGTTTTTCTATGGCTAAAAACGGATTTATGTAACCCAAAAAGCGCACTCCGCGCGCCTTTAGCTCCCAGATTTTCTTGTCAAGCTCGGGATAGCGCTCGCTGTCCCACTCCCAGTTCCACTGGAGCTGCTTGCCGAACGCGGTAACGCGCCTGCCCTCCCAGTCCTGGCACCAGACGCCCGCAACCGCAGTGCCGTATTCTGCGGCCTTTTCGAGCTTGTCGTACACCGTCTGCGTGCCGCCCTGAATGCCGAGTATCGCGCCGTCATATGCCCATTCGGGGAGCTCGGGCTGTCTGCCGAGCAGCGTTCCGAGCTTTTCCGAAAGCTCCTCAAAGCTCTCGGCAATGCCGATATAAATCGGGCAGACGCTGTTTATTCTTATCTCGTGAAACTGCTTTTTGCGAAAGTCAAACTCGGCATAGTCCGTTGTGTCGCAGTGGACAAAATATTTTTTCGAGGACACAAAGGTCGGCTGCGCGTAATAGGTCTCGTAGTTTGAATAGCGCTGCTTGCGGTCGACTGCCTTTATGTTCAAGGAGGATTTGATTATCTTGCGCGCTATCTGCCCGGCGTTTATGTGCTCGGCGACCCACACCCTCTGCCGCTTGCCGCGCAAGTCAAATTCGGCGAAGGTCTCTCCGCCGCCGTAGACGGACTCGTCCGGGGACGCGGGAAGCCTGAAAGCAAGGCGGTTGTAATTGCCGCCGTCGAGAACGCGCGGAGTGAATTTCAATATGCCGTTATCCTCCGTCAAGGAAACCGCGAGCACCGCGCCGCCGTTTTTGCTCGATAACTCAAGCTCCGCACCGCCGTCGCCGTCTTTAACGCGCGAGAGAAAGAGCCTTGTTTCACTCAGCTTTTTCTGCCGTATTTTGAAGCTTCCACGGCTCATACGGTAGCTCGGCTTCACCTCGCCTACGCTGACAAACAAGGTGTCGGCATTAAGCTCGATCGACCTGCCGCCGGGCATTTCTATGAGCAGAGCACCGCCCTTTGACCGGAAATTCATTCGCATTCCCCTTTCGCCCGCGTGAGCCGCGGGCAATTAGTTAATCGTGTTAATTAATTACATATATATTTTACTCCCGATTTGAGGCAATGTCAACAGTTTATATAGACAATCACTATAAAATTTAAATAAAGCGCGGAATAAATTGACGCACAAAAAAACGGCCACACAGCGCTAAAACCGTGTGACCGTATTTTTAAATTGTATCAGTCAAAAACCAAGCTTCGACCTTCAACTTATTTTGCAAGCGGCATGGGAATTCTGGAAATGAACTCCTTGAGGAATCTCGCAACTCTGAGTACAGTCTTGAGAATCTCGGCAACCTTTCCGTCTACGAACGGAGGAAGCGGGAATGCCTTGCTGAGAAGAGTATCAAGAATGGAGCTGAGCGCGGCAACGATTCCGATGATATCGGATGCCTTTATAGCTGCAATGAGATCTCTGTAATCGGTATCGGTGATGCCGAGAACCTTGCTCAGGTAGTTGTAGATGATCATCTGATTGTTATCATCCTCGAGAACTCTCTTGAGATAATCAAGGATAGCGCCGAAAACAACAGCCTTGTCGCCGTTGAGCTCAACATCGTAGCCGCCTTCGGAGCCGCTTTCAACAGCTCTTGCGGTAGCCATGCCCGCGAGCTTATCGAAGTCTATTTCGGGAAGCTTCAGACCGTTAAGGTTAGCCGCAAGACCCTTAACAAGGGTGTCGAGGCCGGGCATCTTGAGGCCGAATGCGGCTGCCATCGGATTTGCTTCAACAGCCTTTGCGAATACATCATAGCTTGCTGCGAAATCGGGGAGCACGTCTGTGCTGTAATAGAGGGGATTCTTTGCGAAAGCCTCAACAGCGTCTGCCACATAGCCTGCAAGTATTTCCATGGTCTTGCCGCCGTCAAATCCGGAGGCCGCTGCGTACTCGCCGAAGGAGAGCATCTTGCCGACATGAAGGGACTCGACAAGCGGAATGATAGCGCCGCTGTACAGGTCGGGGGACATTGCACAGGCGAGAGAAATAACTCCGCCGAAGTTAGCCGAGAAAGCACCGAGAGCCTTAACGAAGGAATCTCTGTCTTTTACACCGAAGGGAACGGTGCCGAGAGTCTCCCAAGTCTTCTTTTCTTCCTTAGCCTTGGTGATATATTCATATGCCTCCGGGAACTGAGCCTTAACACCGGGGAAGTCAATGGAGTCAAACTTTGTGTTGGTAACGCCCGCAAGCTTTGCGGAAATCACAGTTACGGTCTCGTCGCTGTAAAACGTGCCCTTGAGGTTTTTCTCGGCGACGATCTGAGCCAAAAGGCTGTTTATCTTCTTCATCTGGAAGTTGACGACCGCATCGGGCGTATTTTTCCAATACACGCCGGAATAGTCAACCTTGGCGGCGTTGAATGCCTCGGCGGCTGCCGCTGCATCGTCCTGCGTTGCCGCGGAAGCGACAATAGCCATTGATGAGAAAATAATAAGAACACTCAATAATACTGCTATTATTTTTTTCATAATGTGAGTTCTCCCTCTCTATAGTTGTTTTTGCTAAAAAGTGTTCTGCCGTTCAAAAAAATGCTAATGTACGGTTTCCCTCCTTTCTTTGCTTAAAAATGAAGCATTAACATTTTTCCGGCACAGCAAAACCTTCAATAAACACAACGGTAATCGGCACTTTTGCGCCCGAGTCGTTATGTCTTTCCCCCTTGCGGCAAATCGTTCGGACTTGCCCTTTCTGTCTGCATATTAGCATAAGACCTTGAGCCTGTCAAGGGATTCCGACGAAATAATAAACCTTTGTTCTTTCTTATTAGGTTTGCTGCCGTACTCGCGTCGCATTACTTGCATATATCGAACAAAATCGCAAAAATCTCCTCGTCTCGGTCTGTTTCCGATTGTTTGTTTTCTAAGCAAATTTGCGCCTGTTATTTGGATATAAGCGAATATTTTTGGTGATATCGGGATTTATGCGCAAAAACATTCGGCATCTGCGGCCGCTGTTTTCATTGCTCATGAGACGGCTTATGCCTCTTCAAAATGCCCAAAAGGCAAAAGCCGCCGTCTGTTGACAGCGACTTAGCGGTCGTTAAGTTGCATTTTCTCCGAGAAGTTTCGGACAAGTTACGCAGTATTCGGCGTCGGTTCTTGTCGGCACATTGAAGTCTTATTTTACATATATGTTGTAAAGCTTTTCGTATAGGTATTGCAGAGCATTGCTTTCAGAGGGAAAACCGATGCAGCCATATTCTTTTCCCCTTTCCCGGAAAAAACTTCCCAGCACAGTTGATTTTTTCTAATGTTATAGCCATCGTTCGTACTGCTATCAAAAGAAACGATTTCCGGCGGTATTTCGTTTTCTTTTAGACGTGCAATAAACTCATTTCTGTTCATATCTCACTCTCCAAATATTTTTGATATAACTTCTCCAATTATTTCGCTTTTTGCAAATTAATCTGTCCGCAAAGCGGCTGCCGTTCTTTTCCGGCTCGAATATTTATTCTCGTATCCCGAAAGGGCGCACAGCGGCAGAGGATGTCCCCCTGCCGCTG
>ERZ773260.2607-NODE-2607-length-19341-cov-2.494970_pt1 | contig 19341 bp, 27 predicted proteins | sample MGYA00511387_ERZ773260 | MGnify/ENA primary metagenome ERZ773260 (study PRJEB29015, sample SAMEA2737745) | human gut metagenome | biome: human gut; feature: human-associated habitat; material: faeces | place: China | collected 2012 ... | reverse complement strand
CGGAATCCATCTGGAGAAGCGGCCCCACCGGTTCGATCGACTGCGGGAGGAAAATTCCAAGGAGTGGGAATTCTGGATGTACCGATGCTGTACGGACCCGGAGACAGGGGAAAAGTTCGGCTGGGGCCGTGTGCTGGATTACATCGGCGTTGGTTGGGACAATTTGCTTTTGGACCCGAACCAAGTGACATTTGACCAGCTCGCGGAAATGGGGGAAGACGATGAAAGCAATTGACTACTACGGCAAATACCAAGATCGCAATAGAGAAGTGGAGCAGGAGGAACAGCCTCCAAGAGCGCGAGGAACGGAATAAGGGGTGCCTAAACTGCACGGCTGGTGATGGTGAGCATACAGTTCTGCTCGACAAATGGGGAGAAGAAGATTTCTGCCCCATGTGCGGCAGACCGTTGAAAGGAGCAGAGGAATGAGTAAACGTATTTTGCCAATTCTTCTTTTGTTTTGTTTGTTTATGACATCCTGTTATGGCGGTAGAAGCATTAAACCATCATACCCACTGGTGACATACAGAAATAGTGAATATAATTTTGACCCTTTCAATCGTGAAATACAAATAGATAACGGGTATGTGCTAGACGAAGGAAATTCGTATGATGTCCAAGAAACGGAGAACGGGTATGACATTGTACTGCATTTTGTGAAAGGAGCAGACAAATGAAAGATGAGGATTACCGAATGAGATGATGTTCGAGGAAATGGCGGAACTTCAAAAGGAATTGTGCAAGAACGCCCGGGGAAAGGACAACCGGGCCGAGATCGCGGAGGAGATCGCGGATGTGCACATCATGCTCGACCAGATGGAGATTCTCCACAATTGCAAAGAACTGTCGCGGTAGTACAAGGTGGAGAAGCTCTTGAGATTGCAGGATCGCATCGAGGAAGCACAGAAGGAGGTGCAGATGAGTGACCAAAAAGATATTGGACGTAACGTGCGGAAGCCGAACGATTTGGTTTGACAAACACAACCCTGCGGCGCTGTACTGCGACAAGCGCCAGGTTACATACCAAGGGTACTGGAAAAGCGGGGATGGAAAATCAGTAAGAAATTGTGTGGTGGATCCAGATGTGGTATGTGATTTTACAGCGTTGCCATTCCCAGACAACGCCTTCCCGCTTGTTGTATTTGATCCGCCCCATCTGACCGGAGCGAAGGAGACCGCTTGGTTGGTGAAAAAATACGGGAAGCTGGATGATTCGTGGCCCCAGATGCTACACGACGGGTTTCTGGAGTGCATGCGCATTTTAAAGCCAGACGGCGCATTAATCTTCAAGTGGTCGGAGTACGATATTCCCGCCGCAAAAGTGTGGGAGGCAATTGGGCAGAAGCCTTTGTTTGGACATCACAGCGGCAAGAACTCTCGAACATTTTGGGCGTGCTTCATGAAATTGGAGGAGGACGAATAATGGAGATCACCACAAGAAAATATTATACCTGTTGCCTTTGCGGGAGGACATCGACCAATGAGGACAAAATCAAAGCGTGCGAGGCATCGCACATCGGAATCGACCCGGACATGCCAATCGAGGAAATCTACGGCCGCAACCGGAAGGTGCCGTACCCGGAAAACATTCGGGTTATCATGCAGGATGGCAGCCTCGGCGTGTACTGTTTTGTAAAGATCGAGCCGAACTGAGTAAGTATCGTACAAGATAGTACTTGCTGTATAGTGACGATTGTGGTATAATGGGGGTGTAGAAATGATCGACATCACCCCAGAGATGATACGGGAAGCGCAGCACATATTGGAACGAGGTAACATAGCTGAGCTTCAGACCAGCCGAAAGGGTATCATCATATTGGAAGTCGAGAAGCGTAAACGAATCGAAATTGAACAAGAGGGTTCACCCGAGCGGGGGTGAGCAACAGCCAAGTGGGGCTACATGCAGAGATGCTTGTAGCCTCGCTTTTTTATTTGCTATGGAAGAAAAGAGCATGGAGACCCTGCGGGAAGAGTACCTTTCCGGAGCAGAGCCGATACGGCGGCGCATCGAGGACTTGCAAGGCCGTCTGCGGCACGTCAGAGGGGATGAGCGTATCCAACTACAGAAACGCATAGCATCCCTTACAGACGATCTGTGGGCGCTCACGTATGGGGTGAAGGCAATCCAGAAGAGCATAGACGGGCACACCAAAATCTGACCACATACTTTTACCTCCTTCCCGAGCCGGGCGGGCAATCCCGGCAACACGAAGGCAAAGAATTGGCGGAACCTGTGCAGAAGCGCAGAAGCCGCGCCCATGTTTGATTCATGGGGCTTTCACCAAGAAGACAGCGGGAGGTGGCGATCATCGTCCGGAAAGAGATAGACGCGAGGATTTCGGCACTGGACGCAGAGATCTCCGCAATGTACAAACGGATGAACCGGGAGTATGAGAAGGTCATCCCGAAGACGGGAAAGAAGCGGAAGGAAGCCTTTGATAAGGTCATGGAGATATCGGAGAAGTATACGGCCATGTGCCAGGAGCGGGCGAAGCTCGTAAGGATGCTGGATGGACAATGAGCATTGATGTCAAGGCGTACATAGAGAGCGGGGACCTGCATCGCTTCTATACCTGTGCACAGTGGCTGCGCCTGCGGGCGGAAGTGCTGGCGGAAGATAAATACGAATGCCAGTTCTGTAAGGATAAGGGAATATACATGCGGGCGACCATAGTGCACCATATTAACCATGTACGAAGACATCCGGAGCTTGCACTCTCTAAGTATTACATAGATGACAATGGGGACCGGAAGAGGCAATTGGTTTCCTGCTGTGATAAGTGCCATGAAGAACAGCACCCCGAACGCATGAAGCAAAACAAGAAAAGAGCGCCCATTACGAAAGAGCAATGGTGATACCCCCCGGTCGAATAGAACGAAAATTAATGCGATAGCGTTTGACTCGGCTGGGTCCACGACAATTCATAAAGATCCGCGCGGGAGAAGGTGAAACATGAAGAAGGGTACTGCAAAAAAGAATGATCTGCGCGAGAGAATCCGCCAGGACCTCCTTGACCAGCTGGAGAGTGACGGCACGGTTGGGGAGTACTATATCGATTTGGTCGGCGATTACATGAGCATGTGGGACACCAAAAACGAGCTGATGGAGGATATCGCCGCCCGTGGGGCGGTGGTGGAGTACACGTCGAACACCGGCGTGAGCAACATGAAGCGAAACGAATCCATCGATCAGCAGCTAAAGGTCAACGCACAGATGTTGAAGCTGCTGGACGCGCTGGGGATTAAGCCGTCAACGGGCGGTGAGGAAGATGAACTGTGAAATCAACCCGCATATTCTGCGGTACGTTGAGATGGTGGAATCCGGGGAAATCCGCGTATGCGAGGAACAGCGTCTTCTGGCCGCGCATGTAAGGCGGTGCTTCGAGACGGAGGATATCCATACGGACGCCGCGCAGCTGGAGCACTACCTCGGCCTCGCGAAGTACTTCCCGTTCGACCGGATTTTCCCGTGGCAGGAGTTTTTCTTCGGGCTGCATCTGTGTACATACCGCGCGGACGGGATGCCGCGCTGGCCGGACGCCTTCGCACTGATTGGGCGCGGAGCGGGGAAGGACGGGACCATCGCGCTGGAATCTGTCGCCCTGATGTCGCCCCATAACGGCATCAAAAACTATAACGTGGATATCTGCGCGAATAACGAAGAGCAGGCCATGCGCCCGGTCGGGGATGTCGTCGACATGATGGAGAGCCCCGCGAACCTCCGGAAGATGCGAAAGCACTTTTACTGGACAAAAGAAATGGTGGCGTCGCGGCAGACGAAATCCGTCCTGAAGGGGCACACCAACAGTCCGAAAGGGAAAGACGGCCTGCGGTCCGGTGCTGTGATCTTCAACGAAATCCACCAGTACGAAAACTACGCGAACATCAATGTCTTCACGACCGGGCTTGGGAAAAAGAAGCATCCGCGCCGCACCTACTATACCACCAACGGGATTGTGCGGGATGGCCCGCTGGACGACATGCTGGAAAAGAGCGGACGGATTCTTCGCGGAGAAATGCCTGACAATGGGCTTTTGCCGTTTGTATGCAAACTGGACAGCAAGCAAGAGGTAGACGATCCGGAGAACTGGCAGAAGGCGAACCCTTCCATCCCTTTCCTCCCGATTCTCATGGAGGAAACGCGGAAGGAATATATCGAGTGGAAGTCTAATCCGGAACAGCTCACCGACTTCATGACAAAGCGGATGAATCTCCCGGAAGCAAACCGGGAGATCGCCGTTACCGAGTGGGCGAACATCGAGGCGACGAAGCGGGAGCTCCCCGGTCTGGATGGATGGACATGCACGCTGGGCGTCGACTTTGTAAAGGTTGGAGATTTCGCCAGCACTAACCTGCACTTCCGGGAGGGGGAAACCCGGTACGACATCAACCACTCGTGGCTCTGCCTCAAATCTGCGGACCTCCCGCGCATCAAGGCCCCGTGGCGGCAGTGGGCGGAAGAAAGGCACCTGACCGTTGTTGACGACGTGGAGATACACCCGGATCTTTTATGCGAATGGATCGTGACGATGGGGCAGCGGTACAACATCTCCAAGCTGGCGCTGGACAACTATCGTTACGCGCTGTTATCCAACAGCCTTCGACAGATTGGATTTGACGCGAAGGACCGAAAGAATGTCAAGCTCGTCCAGCCGTCCGATATCATGAAGGTGGTCCCCGTCATCGACAGCTGCTTCAACAACCGGAACTTTGTGTGGGGGGATAACCCGCCGCTGCGCTGGGCGACGAACAACACCATGAAGGTGCGGTCCGGGAAGACGGCGGGAAGCGACACGGGGAACTACTACTACGCGAAGATCGAGGGACGAAGCCGCAAGACAGACCCGTTTATGGCGCTCGCGGCGTCAATGACGATAGAAGACGAGCTGGGGACGGGATATATCCCGGACGTTCCGGACCTGGGCTTTATCATTGGATAGGGAGGCGGTGTGTATTGGGGATCAGCCTGAAACGGTGGCTGCTGGAAAAGCTGGGCGGCGGCGTGGAGCGGGTATCAAGCGCGGATGTTGAGACGGGAGACTTCCTCGGGCTGGCGGCGGAAATCCATGTACGGGAGCTGGCGTTCTGGTCATGCGTCAACATCGTGGCAAACGCGGTCAGCAAATGCGAGTTTAAAACCTTTGTCAAACACGAGGAAACGCGCGGACCGGAATATTATCTCTGGAACGTGGAGCCGAACGCCAACCAGAACAGCAGCGCCTTTATTCACAAGTGGATTTCACAGCTCTACTGCCACAACGAGGCGCTGATCATCGAACAAAACGGGCAGCTGCTGGTGGCGGACAGTTTTGACCGCAAGCCTTACGCGCTATATGACGACGTCTTTACTCAGGTGCAGGTCGGGGACTTCACCTTCAACCGGACGTTTACGCAGTCGGAGGTCCTCTACTTCCGGCTGTCGGAAAAGAACATGCGGCTGATTGCGAACGGGCTTTACGCCTCCTACCAGAAGCTCATCGATTACGGGATGCGCAGCTACCGGCGGTCGCGCGGTCAGAAGGGCGTCATCACGGTCGACACGGTCGCGGCGAACGGCTGGCAGCAGGAATACGAGAATATCAAAAACCGCAATTTCAAATCATTCTTTGACGCGGAGAACGCGGTCATGCCGCTTTTCAAGGGGTTCCATTACGACGACCTCGGAAGCAAAACCTATTCCAACGAGGGGACGCGGGACATCCGGGCGATGATCGACGACGTGTCTGACTTCACGGCGAAGGCGTTCGGGATTCCCCCGGCGCTCCTGTCGGGAGAGGTGCAGGGGACGTCTGACGCGCTCGATCAGTTCCTGACCTTCTGCATCGACCCGCTGGCGGACATGCTGCAGGAGGAGATCAACCGCAAGCGAAGCGGATACGGAGGATTTTCGCAGGGGACTTACCTGCAAATCGATACACGGGCGATCAAGCACGTCGACCTGCTGAGCGTATCGACCGCGATTGACAAGCTGATTTCGTCCGGGGCTTACTGCATCAACGATATCCGCAAGCTGACGGGTGACCAGGTGATAGACGAGCCGTGGGCGTGGCAGCATTTCATGACCAAAAACTATGCGACCGTGGCGGAGCTTTTGAAGGCTCTGGAAGCGGACACAGGCTAAAGGAGGGCGAGCATGAAGAAATACTATTCCCTCTATCAAGAGGGCAGCGAGGCGACGATCCACATCTACGGGAATATCGTATCGTGGGAGTGGTTTGAAAGCGATGTGTCCAGCTACACCCTGTCTAAGGAGCTGGACGGAATCGACGCCGACGCGATCAACGTCTATATCAACTCCTACGGTGGGGAGGTGGCCGAGGGGCTTGCGATCTACAACAGCCTCAAACGCCATAAGGCGAAGGTGCGCACCGTCTGCGACGGGTTTGCGTGCTCGGCGGCGAGCGTCGTCTTCATGGCCGGAGACGAACGGATCATGAACCCTGCGTCGCTGCTGATGATCCACAACGCGTGGACCAGCGCGCAGGGGAACTCGGCGGCGCTGCGCAAAGAGGCGGACGACCTGGACGCCATTACGCAGGCGTCGGTCGCCGCGTATCTGGCGGACGTGACAATTTCGGAAGACAGGCTGAAAGAGCTGATGGACAACGAGACGTGGATTTCTCCCGTGGCGGCGGTCGAAATGGGGTTCGCCACGGGAATCGCGGACGAGGACACGGGATTGGCCCCGAGCCAGAGCGCGCGGCATGCGGTGATGGACCTGGTCCTGAACCGGAGGCCAACGGCGAAGATCACCATCGACCCGGACCTGATCGCGGAAGCGGTGACAAAAAAGCTGCTCCAAAAGGTGGAGCAGCAGGAAACACGGAAACCCATTCATTTTTTGAACGCGCTCTCGCGCGGAAAGGAGTAAGTCAATGAGGAACAAAGACCTTGTGCAGAAGGAGAAGCAGGAGATCATGCAGCGGATGAGCGCGGCGGTGAAGGAGGAAAACGAAGACGCGTTCGTGCAGGCGTGGACCGACCTTGCCGACAGCATCCAGAAGCAGGTGCTCGAAGAGGCGGACGGCTACATGCAGGGGATTGACCGGCAGATCCTTGCCGGACGCGGCGCGCGGCAGCTGACGAGTGAAGAGAACCGGTATTACGAAGCCGTGATCGGCGCGATGCGGTCGAGCAATCCCAGGCAGGCGATTGCAGAACTGGACGTGGTTCTCCCAAAGACGACCATCGACGCGGTGTTCGACGACCTCGTCGACCAGCATCCCCTTCTGGACGCGATCAATTTCCAGAATACGTCGGGCCTCATCGAAATGATCGTCAACACCGGAACCAAGCAGCTTGCGACATGGTCGACGCTGACGGCGGAGATCGTCAAGGAGCTGACCGGCGGCTTCAAGAAAGTGAACATGACGCTGAACAAGCTCTCGGCGTTCCTGCCGGTGGCAAAAGCGATGCTCGACCTCGGCCCGGTGTGGCTGGACCGTTATGTGCGGGCGGTGCTGCAGGAGGCGCTTTCCCTCGGGCTTGAGGAAGCGATCATCAACGGTACCGGCAAGGATATGCCGATCGGCATGAACCGGCAGGTGGGAGACGGCGTCACGGTGACGGCGGGCGTTTATCCCGAAAAGACGCCAGTGGCGGTCACCAGCCTCGACCCGGTTGCATATGGGACCCTGCTCGCGGGAATGGCAAAGACGCCGAACGGGCACGCACGCACCATCGAACGGGTGCTGATGGTCGTCAACCCGAACGACTACCTGACCAAGATCATGCCCGCTACGACCGTCCGGGCGACGGACGGCACCTATGTCAACAACGTCCTCCCATTCCCCACCACGATCATCCAGTCGGTGCAGGTGCCCGCAAATAGGGCGATCATCGGCCTTGGAGACCGTTACTTCATGGGGCTTGGCACCGCGAAATCGGGAAAGATCGAGTATTCTGACGAGTACCACTTCCTCGAGGACGAGCGCGTTTATCTCGTGAAACTCTACGGCCACGGCGAACCGCTGGACAACAACGCCTTTGTCTACGCGGACATCACCAACCTCAAGCCCACCGTCAAGCAGGTCGTCGTGAACGAGGTTAAGGGCACCGTGACTACCAAGGCGCAGGCGTAAGGAGGCGGCGTATATGGCCGACTCTCAACTGCTGGCCGCCGCGAAGAATTACCTCGACATCACCTGGGATGACCCGGAGGGCGATAGAAAGCTCTCCGGCATCCTGGGGCGGGGGATGAAATATCTGGACGGTATCGCGGGGCAGGAACTGGATTACAGCACGGAGGACAAACCGCGCGAGCTGCTGTTCGACTACGCCCGCTACGTGCGGTCAAACGCGCTGGACGAATTTCAGGGGAACTACCTGCATGAGCTGCTGGCGCTGCAGATCAGCGAGGAGGTAAAAGGTGATACGGGGGAAGCATCAGGAGTTTAACGACGGCGTCGTGAAAATCTATTCCGTGGCCGACGAGTCCGAACTTGGGGAGGCACCGGCACCGAACCTGACGCTGAAATGCGTCCTGCGTTTTAAGCGGCGCACAGTGGGCGTAAAGCGGTACTGGGCCGCTAAACAGGAAAACGTACAGGCGGATCAATTGCTTCGCGTGGCGGGCCTTGCAAGCGTCTCCACGCAGGACATCGCGGTCGTGGACGGCGTGCAGTATCGAATTCAGCAGGTGCAGTATCCGGAGGAAGCGCAGCCGGCCGTCATGGATTTGACGCTGGAGAGGATGGAACAAGTATATGGCATCGGTTGATGTGGTAAAAAACGCGCTGCTTACCGTTTCAAAAAATGTAGGGCATTTCAACGCTATGAAGAGAATCCCGCCCTATATCGTGTGGGCGGAGGATGGACAGGGGGATTCCCTCTGGGCGGACGGACAGATGCAGGAGCAGGTGATCACCGGCACAATCGACCTGTTCACCAAATCCAGCCGGGAGCCGCTGTTTGAAAAGATTCAGCGGGCGCTTTCCGATGCGGAGATATCGTTCCGTTGGAACTCCACCCAGTTTGAAGAGGATACCGGCCTGTACCATCACGAATGGGTGTGGGAAATTGGCTAAGCTGGAAATCAAGGGTCTCGGGGAGCTGGCGTTAAAGCTATCGCAACTTGGGACGCAGTCAGACGAAATTGCAAAGAAAGCTGTATACGCCGGGGCGAAGGTGGTGGCAGATAAAATCCGTGCAAATCTGCGCGGGGTGCTGTCCAGTGAAAGAACAGGCGACTTGGAAAGATCACTGGGGATATCTCCGATTAAAGTGGACAAGAGCGGTGTGATAAATACAGCGATAGGCTTTTCCGGTTATGATCGAAAAGGAACGGCAAACCAGCTTAAAGCACGTGTTCTTGAAAGCGGAAGCAGCCGGCAGAGAAAGCGTCCCTTTTTCAGAGCTGCAGTTAGATCCTCGAAACGGTTAGCGCAAAGCGAAATGCAACGGGTAACAAAAGAGGAAATAAAAAAGCGGATACGTTAGGAGGAAATTTTCATGGCGATGATCGGGCTACGCTATCCTATCTGTGCGCAGATTACGGAGGATGGCGGTACTACTACCTACAGCGGTGGAAAGGTGATCGGACGAGCAATCAAGGCTGATATGTCGATCGAGGTTACGGACGATAAGCTATACGCGGACGACGCTGTTGCCGAAACCGCGAAGGAGTTTAAAAGCGGGAAGGTAACGTTAAATGCCGATGACATACCGGATGAAATCAAAGCCGTAATTTTTGGTCACAAGCAGGAGGATGCGGGTATCACCGGCGAGACGGAAGTTAAAATGCTGATATCCGGTGGGAACGATGACGGATCTCCGGTTGGGCTCGGATTCTATGGGGTGAAGCAACTGAACGGATCGCGCAAATACCGAGCGATATGGCTGACCAAAGTGAAGTTCGGAGTTAACAGCGAAAGCCTTGAAACGAAGGGAGAAAGCATTTCTTTCCAGACGCCAACAATTGAGGGCGACATCATGACGGATGCGGCGGGCAACTGGAAGAAGGAGGTCACCTTATCAACGGCGTCCGCAGCGATCGCATGGCTCAATAAGATGGCAGGAATCGAGGTATCAGCATGAACAATGTAAAAAGCAAATCGGTGGAAATTGAACTCGGCGCGCAGCTCTTTAAAATTGAGTTCGATTTTAACGTGCTCTGCGAAATTCAGGAACGCTACGGGAGCCTCGATACACTGGATGAGCGCCTGCAGGATGTACGGGAAATCCGATGGCTGCTGACCGTTTTACTGAATGAGGCGATCGACAAAGAGAATGACGAAGGAGCCGAGAAGAAGCATGTCGACGAGTCTTGGGTCGGGCGCACGGTGAACTTTAAAAACATTGGGGAACTCGCCGCAAAAATTGCCGAGGCGTTTGGCGCGTCAATGCCTGACGCGGGCGTGGAAGCGGGAGACGAAGGAGAAGACGACCCAAACTCAAAGACCGAGTAGACATCGACTTTGACGCATGGATTTTTCGTGGAAAATGTCTACTCGGGTTTTCTGAACGTGAAGTATGGAGAATGACTCCCAAAAAACTTTACGCACTGTTTGAAAAATACTGTGAATGGAACGGCGTAAAAATAGACGAACGGCATACAATCGACGACGTTATCCCGACATAAAACGCCGCCTGCCAAAGCTGGCGGGCGGCGAAATGTCATTTTTGAACTGACGCATTCCTATTGCCTATTGAAACAAAAGCGGCGTACAGTTTTTCAATATCATTCTTTGAGTTGATACAGCTGATATATACCATGGGGTTGGAAAGGTCGTCCAAGATTAGGCGAATTCCCAAATCCTTTATATGCTTTTCAACTCTCTTCGAACTGAAAGCGGCACCCCACATAATGCCAGAACCCACGTTCGTTTTTATAACCGATTCTTCATCCTGCACGATTTCTGCGCTTATGATTTTCGCAAAGTCGATTACCTGATACGCAAGAGGATTTCTCATGTCGATACAAGCGACCTGTTGCAGATGCTCGTTAAAAGCAATGTAATAGTCGAGCGACTTGAAAATATGGGAATCATGGAACCCATGGTCGCGCAGTTCTCGCTTAGCGATTTTTAATTGCGACTCGCGTTTTTTCGCTTTGTTATTTCCATAGAAAGCAAAACCCAGGAAGCACGCGCTGAGAATAATCAAAAACGGGATCCAAAACCACATACAACCACCTCCAACACCAGTATACCATAATTTGCTAATTTGTCACCACACTTTAAGGAGAAATTATTATGGCTGACAGCATCGGCGTCAAAATCATGCTCGACGGCGAAAAGCAATTCAGGCAGGCCCTCGCGGACATCAACGCCGGACTGAAAATGAATAAATCCGAAATGGCGATGGTGACTGCTGAGTTTGGGAAAAACGCGACTGGTGCCGACGCTTTGAATGCAAAGCAAAAGGCGCTTGCCAGTACAATTTCCACGCAGACAAACAAGGTCGCGCTTTTAAAAAATGCATTAGCAGAATCGACCGCGAAATACGGGGAGAACAGCGCACAGACGGTGAAGCTCCAAACGGATTACAACAACGCTCGTGCCGAGCTCACAAAAATGAATAATGAGCTGAAAAGCAGCGAATCCGCGATGGATTCTGCTGAGAAAGAATCGCGCTCACTGGCTGATGCGATTACCGGAATTGCAAGTGCAGCGGGGATATCCCTCCCGCCGGCTTTACAGGGAATGGTTAACAAGCTGGGCGGAATAAATGCCAATGTAGCCGCATTTGTAGGGGTCGCAGCGGGGGCTGTGACGGCTCTTGGGAAAATGACGATTTCTACCGCGAAAACAGCGGACAATATCTTGACGATGTCGAGCACAACAGGGCTTAGTACTGACGCGCTACAAGAGTTTGAGTACGCTTCTGAACTCGTTGATGTGTCTTTAGACACCCTTACAGGCAGCATGACAAAAATGATCCGTTCCATGAACTCGGCACGAGACGGAACTAAAACCGCAAAGGAAGCCTATGAGAAGCTGCATATTCAAATCAAGAATGGAGACGGAACCCTGCGCGATGCGAATGAGGTGTTTTATGAAACGATCGATGCGCTCGGTAAGGTAAAAAATGAAACGGAGCGCGACGCTATTTCCATGCAGATTTTTGGAAAAAGTGCTCGCGATTTGAATCCGCTGATTGAGGCTGGGAGTGGGAGGCTTCGTGAACTAGCCGAGGAGGCACATAACATGGGTTATGTCATGAGCGAAGAGACGCTAGGGAAATTTGGCCTCCTAGACGACGCTATGCAGCGGATGTCAAAACAGACAGAGGCTCTGAAGAACAGCCTTGCGCTAGCTCTTCTCCCGATTTTAACCGCGCTGTTTACGGCGATCTCGCAAATACCTGTACCGGTGTTGCAGACCCTGATCATTTTGGGGACCGTCATTCTGACAATCACGATGGTGGTAAAGGCTATTAAATCCATGACGGACACGGGAATGACCATAGCAAAATTCTTTTCTGGTATTACGAGCCCGGCTGCTAGAACGACGGCGATGATTATGGGAGCCGTGATCGCGTTCCTGGCGCTTGCCACGGTGATCGCTGTCATTATCGGACGCGGGAACGAGTTACAGCATACGATGGACTCAATTGGAAATTCCGCGAGTCAATTGCGCGGGCAGGTAAACGATGTACAAAGCTCCATTCCGCGTCACGCGGCCGGCACCCTTTCTGCGCGACGGGGACTTGCTTTAGTTGGGGAGCGCGGCCCGGAACTGGTAGCCTTCGGCGGCGGAGAGCGCGTATACCCGGCTCACCAGACAAAGACGATGCTCTCCGGTGGGGCGATCACCGAGAATTACTATATCACCATCGACGCAAAGAACGTCCGTGAATTTAACGATATTGTGGAGATGGCAAAGAACGCGCGGCAGGAGAGGAGGCGCAAGTAAGTGGCAGATCATACTATTAGACTAAATGCGATTAAAACAGCGTATGAAGATTGGAGAGACGACGGTACTGCGAGTGGAAGCAGCAAATTTTACCACAATAACACATTGATTATGTCCAACTATGTCCATTCGACGGGTGGGTTTAATAGTTACAGAAAGGAAATGGCATATATAGGATTTGAGCCGCTCCCGGATGAATATTCCAAAAAGTTTGTTCGCTTGGGGAAAGTGTATCTTTATGTTACATCTGCGGCGAAAAGTATTGATGACTCATTTTATAATACGTTCAAGATTACTACGATTCCGATTGTGAATAATTGGAACGAAGATACGATTAATAGCGACAATCGACCGGAATTTTTAACGAATAATACCACTGCTGCTGAAACACTGTATGGAAACCTAACTGCGAATGCGTATTATAAAGCGAATATAAAAATTTACGATGATGAAAGACGAGAAATATTAACCGGGATATCAATTAAAGTAGGAAATTCACTTTTATACACAGGCGGTTACGTAACAATTAGTGCAAATTCCAGATTAGCATCGAACATCCCTTATTTAGAGTTAATAGCCGGAGATGTGCTCAATACTCCCGTGGGTACATTACACACTTCTGGTTTCGCAAATGAGAAGGAACCGATAGAAATTGGTTGGGATATTAAATACTATTACATTTCAGATAACGGGGAAAAAGCCAATCTAAGAATTACGGCCAGGGCACAGAAAAACGCTACTATCAAATGGAAGAACAAGGGAAGCTCTTTCGAAAACATTATTGAAAATATAGGAGAAAATCAGCGATATACTTTCCAGGCAAATACATTTTCAGCAGACAGCATCGAATGGTGCGTTCGGGTAATGTCTGACGACGATGTTTGGGGAGACTATTCCGAGTGGTATGAATTAACGACCGTGGATGTTTTGCCAACGTCTAGGCCGATATCCCCGGTAAACGCCTATATAGACACGACGTCAGACAATTTATTTGAATGGCAACACGATATTGGAACCGGTACAAGCCAATCTAAGTTCGATTTACAGTACAGTACAGATGGATCGATGTGGATTGATCTCGCGAGCGAAGAGACTGACCGTTGTAGTTATCTGCTTCCTAAGGGTACCTTGCCGACGGGAAAGCTCTTTTGGAGAGTCCGCACATATAATACCGACGGAGCCGCAGGAGAATGGAGCAACCCTGCATCAATCATCGGAATCGGAAAACCGAAAGCACCCGGTATAACAGGCATTACGAATCAGGCAAGGCCAAAGATTTCGTGGCAGGCTGACGACCAGATCGCTTATCAGGTTGAAGTCTATTCGGGGGCCTCCTTGCTAATAGACAGCATGGAAACGGCGGGCTCTACGAAACTGTATCGAATACCGGAGTACCTCAATGATGGCAGATATACCTTCCGAGTGCGCATCAAGAACTCGAACGGGCAACTCTCCGACTGGTCCTCTGCAAGCGCAAACATTTCTACGGTGAAACCAAAGCCCCCTATCGTTACGGGACATGCGGTGGAGAACGCAGCTTACATCACCGCACAACTCGCGGAGGAGGTTTCAACGGCTTATTTATTGCGGGATGGTGTTCCCATAGCAAAGTTCACGGGCGCGTATTACGACTACGGCGAGATCGGGGAACATGAGTATGCCATCAGAGCAATAAACGCTGACGATAATTTTGTTGATAGTGACCCGGTTTTTATAACAATCAACATTGGGCGCGTTGCCCAGATCGCGCCAGAGGACGATCTTACAAAGATTGTCCGCTTACAATTCCGAAGAGGCGAACCGGCAATGCTTTCTGCCGAGATGGAACCCGCAGGAGAAAGCATGAATTTTGCTGGGAGAAAGTTCCCAATTTATGAGTTCGGGGAATTTTTATCTGAATCGTATGATAGTTCGTTCTCGGTGCGGACTCGGGAAGAGTGGGATAGGATCAAGGAGCTTGCCATATCCAGAAAAACGGTGCTATACCGGGATGTTCGGGGGAATTGCTTTTATGGAATCATCTCCGCGTTGCAGTTTGACCAGGACCGGTATTCCACGGATTTTTCCATCTCCCTTTTACGGGTAGACCATGTCGGGCGGATAGAGTACGATCCTGCAGAGGTGTGATATGTCCAATGAGATTACAGACGCGCTCATTGCAAAGAGCGGGTCAAGGGACGTAAGGTTTCGAGTGGATATTCTCCGCAAGTGGGCGCGGGTAAAATCCATTCCTGCAAGCGGATCTATTTCTTACGATGGAACGGCAGAAATTATGCGTACCTCCCGATTCCTTTCATACGAAGAAATTGATATGATTTCTGACCAGCTCAAGCCAGTAATGCTGATACGCGTTGACGACCGTTGGGAGGAGTTCCCCCTCGGCGTATACCTGCCAAGAACAGCGACAAAAAAGGTTGATGAAACCGGGACGGTTTCGTGGGAGATCGAAGCATATGATCGATCTATTATACTGCGAGAGGACTGCGCAAGGGATCGAGTATTCATTGCATCGGGAACGAATTACCTTGAAGCTGTTCAAAATATTCTTGTGAGCGCCGGAGCAGACAACGCCATGATTTTTGATGCGTCGCAGACATCCCTTCCCGCCGACCGGGAATTTGACATTGGAACGACAAAGTTGGAAATAATCAACACACTGCTTTCCGAAATCAACTTTAACCCGATTTCTTGCGACGCGGATGGGCAGTTCGTAATAACGAAATACCAGCAGCCATCATCAGACAAAATTGATTTTGAGTACAGGGACAACGATGTGTCGATCATCTGCAGAGAAAGCGTTTCAACGTTGGATGTTCTTGGGGTGCCGAACGTATTTGTTGCAGTATGCGACAACCCGGACTTAGATCAGACGTTCCGTGCGGAGTGGGTCAACGAAAATTTGGCCTCGCTGATATCCGTCATCAATCGCGGGGCAAATGTGGCGGTTTACCAACCCGAAATGATGTCGTCTCAGGAAGAAATTGAGGACTACATAAAGCGGATTGCGTTTGAGGCAAACCAGATATATGAAACCGTCGAGATCACGACGGCAATAAATCCGCTGCATGGATTCAGAAATGTACTTTCCATCAATAAGGGAGAGCTGGCGGGAACGTTCGTTGAAAGCGCTTGGTCGTTCGAAATGAGAGCTGGGGCGAAAATGAAACATACGGTCAAAAGGTTGGTGACAATATGAGCGAAAATTTATTTGTTACATCAGAACCAAATGAACGCTCCTCATTTGTGATGGCAATTGTGCATGCTGTTCACGATGATGGGGTACAGTTGTTGTTTTTCGGTGAAAAAGTTCCATCTGAGACGCACTATAAATCTTTGCAATCAGCCTCGATAGCTGAACTTGATCGTGTGCTTTGCGTTAAGGTAAGTGGAACATATGTTGTCTTAGGGGCAATTGGAGCTCCTTCGAGCGCATTCCACCATGGAGATAAAATATCGTTTTTTGGGCAGCCGCCGATTGAGCGGATAACCAATGTATCGAGCGTAGCCACAAATGCCACGCTTGCAAAGGTAATTACACAATTTAACAACCTCGTTATGGCGTTGGATTATCGCGGATATGGGTTAATAGCATAGGAGGGGAAAATGCTTATATACGATGCGGACATTTCCATGATACGCGGAGACAGCGAAAGCATTACAGTATCCTGCAAGAACCCTGACGGCAGTGATCATCCCTTCTCTGAGGGGGACAAGGTATACCTCACTGTGAAGACGGACGCTTATCAGAAGGACCCTGTGATGCAAAAGACGGTCACGGCGTTCGCTGATGGGAAAGCGGTGATCGAGATCACCCCGGAAGATACCAAGCAGCTTGATTTTGGGGCATACAAATACGATGTGCAGCTGACCTATGCGAGCGGCAGGGTGACGACGATTATCCCGCCAAGCAGCTTTCGGGTCATGGAGGAAATCACGGATGAATGAGTTGATCGGAGCCATTGAACCGCAGGCGGCCATAACGGCGCAGATCATAGCGGAGGGGCCTTCGGGACCGAAAGGGAACCCCGGGCCGCAAGGAATCCCCGGCCCCGCTGGGCCGAAGGGAGACGCAGGCCCTAAAGGGGACCCGGGACCACAAGGAGAACAGGGGCTACCGGGAGCCACCGGTCCTCAAGGCGTAAAGGGAGATCAAGGAGAGCGGGGGCCGCAGGGGGCCCCCGGGCCAGCAGGCGCGCGTGGAGAAACCGGGCCAAAGGGAGACACCGGCCCACAAGGGCCACAAGGAGAAAAAGGCGATCAGGGACTCGTAGGGCCGCAGGGCGAAAAGGGCGCCCCAGGGCCACAAGGCCCACAGGGGCCTCGCGGTGAGCAGGGCGCTACTGGGCTGAAAGGCGATAAAGGAGACCCCGGAGAACAAGGACCGGCAGGACCACAAGGAGATATGGGCCCCCAAGGACCGCAAGGCATACAAGGAGAGAAGGGTGACCCCGGAGATGTAGGACCAGCTGGTCAAAAGGGCGAAAAAGGAGACCCCGGAGACACAGGACCGAAGGGACCGGCAGGCCCTAAAGGTGATACGGGGCCGCAGGGCATTCCAGGCGCGAAAGGAGACAAAGGAGACCCTGGCGCAACCGGACCGCAAGGGCCGATGGGACCTGCTGGACCGAAGGGAGACGCGGGGCCACGGGGTGAAACTGGGGCCACTGGCCCCGCCGGACCAAAAGGAGATACGGGACCGCAGGGCGATACTGGCCTCACTGGGCCTGCTGGGTCAAAGGGCGACGCGGGACCACAGGGAGAACCCGGCCCAAAAGGAGAACCCGGTCCTGCCGGCCCGAAAGGCGACACCGGTCCTCGCGGCGAACAAGGGCCGGCAGGAGAGCCCGGTCCAGACCCTTACCAAAAGGTAGTCGACGCGGGATATACATCGTCGGAGAATGATTTCTACCACAACCTCGCGGATATGCCGACGCGGGACTGGACGATTGAAGCCGCGCGGGGAATCGTCGGCGAATATGACGGGAGCGTCGTGAGACCCGCCCTCGAAAAGACCCTGAAGTATATGGGGGAAGTTAATCAGATTAGCGAAGCCCTCGTCTCGGAGGTAGGGGAAACATATAAAATCTGGTATGACGACCCGGAACGGGGAGCATATCGCGGTGATTTCATGTTTTGGAGCGGCAGTGATTGGGAGGTCTTGTCCGGTAATAGGGAAGATATCACTCGTCATCTTCTAAGTAGGGTAGACGAAGCGATAGATCGTAGCGGTATGGCGAACGATATGGCAAATGAGGCGCTTAGCAACACGGGTCTGTTAAAGGATGACGTCACCAAACTGCAAGAGGATTTTACGTCTGTCGCTGACGGTAAAGCATTGGTGGAAACCGCGATCAGCGACATGGGCGGAACGGTTTCCAAAGCAGCGGATGTTGCGACGTTTCAGGAGCTTGCAGATGGCGTGGGGACAATATCTGGTGATGGCGCAGGAGGCGAGCTTAAGGTTTTAATAGAGCGTACTACGGCGCCGATTGCCGTTCCAGAAGGGACAGCCAGAATTGGTGATTTTGCATTTTACAAATATATCGGATTGCATATTGATCATCTGCCGGACGGCATCATAACCATTGGGGACAGCGCATTCAGAGAAAGTGACATAACGCTGACGACCTTACCAGAGAGTATGACAGAGGTGAAGCAGTATGCTTTTTACTCTTGTGTTGGGTTGGCCCTGACGCACTTGCCTGCGAACATCAATTATATAAGACGGTACTCATTTTATAAGTGTGTTAATCTGGATATGGAATCGCTTCCAGAAGCAACGGAAAAAATTGAAGACTACGGGTTGTACGGATGCACAAAACTAGCATTGACATCACTCCCGTCAAAACTTAAAAGTATCGGAGTTTACGCATTGTCGAACTGCACAAATCTGGGCTTAACGGAAATAAACATAGAATCTATTGGCGACTATGCTTTAAGCGGATGCACAAAACTCCAGTCGATTAAGATGGGGGGGCGAATAAAAAGCATTTCTGGCCGCGCCTTTGTTAATTGTGATAATCTAGTCGAAATCACCTGTGATTTCGCAGAAGGTGCGGTCGCAAACGCACCGTGGGGAGCGACGAAGGCGACCATTACATATCTGAGGTGATGAAATGCAGGTCTTAAACACATATCGGATGAAGACGCCGACCCGCACGATCGACCTTGCGCCGGGAGCCGAACCCGAGACATTCGCGAATGGAGAAGCATACACCTTGACCCCCATGGTGCGTCTGATCGCCGCCGAGGGCAAAATATTGACGAACGGCACGGCTACTCAGCCCTGCGTGATCACGGGGAGTTCCGAGGGGTGGACAGAGGTCGACGCCCCCGATGACGACCAACGGCAAAAGGAAGCAGAATAACGCAAAAATACCGCCCTTTGGCTGCACAGGTGAAAGGTGGTGATCGAAGTGGAGAAAGAGATTACTCTAAGAATCAACTCCGTGGAGCTGGATGAAGCCATAGAAAAAGCGAACCGACT
>ERZ773260.2602-NODE-2602-length-19367-cov-3.239747_pt1 | contig 19367 bp, 18 predicted proteins | sample MGYA00511387_ERZ773260 | MGnify/ENA primary metagenome ERZ773260 (study PRJEB29015, sample SAMEA2737745) | human gut metagenome | biome: human gut; feature: human-associated habitat; material: faeces | place: China | collected 2012 ... | reverse complement strand
AAATGTCTTCCCTTCCTTCCGGCGTTCGTTTGGTGCGGTTGCTGAACGAGCATTTAAATGATATCATGAACCGCGAGCGTGCGAACCAAAACTCGATTCACCTGTATTGCACGGGTCCTTACTGGGTGGCATTTGAGCGCTCGGCCTATCAGTTGCGCCATGTGTTCCCGGACAGCGAGATTACGCCAATGCGTTTGCTCGGCTACCCTTTTCCTGTGGTGATGGTGTCCGTTACGGATCGTTCGCTCCGCTCGTATGCCCGCAAGCACATCTTGCGAAGAGACGACATAGATTACAAATTATTAACAGCATCCCAACTCTCCCATGAGGACTACCAAGCGTGGCATGCCGGCGAGGTGAAGGGGTTGCCTTCATTAAGTGAGATCGTATGAGTGAGGTGCAAATTCTATTATTGTTATTACTGTCCGGATATCTGATCTCCGTGTCTTTGGGCATGGTGATCATCCCGAGGATCTTGGTGATCTCCCACAAGAAAAGACTGTATGATGTCCCGGATTCTCGAAAGGTACACACGACCCCAGTTCCCCGCTTGGGTGGCCTGTCGTTTTTTCCCGTGGTCTTGATGTCGTTTGCCTTGGTGATAGGCTTTCGCCTTTATCTGTGGCCCTCGGATCTGTCTAGCTTCTCGATCGAGATGCTCCATGAGTATCTTTTCTTGTTCGTGGGCATGACACTTCTTTATCTGGTGGGTGTCTGCGATGACTTGGTCGGGGTGGGTTACCGCTACAAGTTCATCGTACAAGTCGTGTCGGCCCTCCTGCTGGTGTTGTCCGGCAATTGGCTCGATACGCTGGGAGGCCTATTCGGGATCTATTCGGTCCCGGCCTTGCTGGGTGTGCCAGTCACGGTTTTCGCCGTGGTTTATGTGACAAACGCTATCAACCTGATTGACGGGATCGATGGTCTGGCCTCCGGTTTGTGCTGTATCGCTTTATCGGTCTTGAGCGTGTTCTTTTTCATTCAAGATCAATGTGTTTATGCCTTGCTCGCTATCTGTACGCTGGGAATCCTCATGCCTTTCTGGTGCTACAATGTCTTTGGCAATGCCAACTGCGGGCATAAGCTCTTCATGGGCGATGCTGGGAGTTTGACGTTGGGCTACGTGATCAGTTTCCTGATCATTCATTTATGTGTATCGAATAGTACCTCTACGGAGCGTTCGAATCCTTATTTGGTGATTGCCTTTTCCACGGTCTTGGTACCGTTGCTGGACGTGGTACGTGTGGTGCTGCGCCGCCTTCGTGAGCACAAGAACCCGTTCTTGCCGGACAAGAACCATTTCCATCATAAGTTGTTGCGCACGGGTATGCGGGTGCGGATGGTGATGGTGACGATCATTTGCGTGTCCGTTTTCTTTATCGCATTGAATATTGTATTGGATAATCATTTGAATGTCAATTGTATATTATTTTTAAACCTGTCTCTATGGACGGTTCTTCACTTGGTGATCGATTGGCTGATCGCCCGGAATCGGCAGAAGAGGGAATCGGCATTCGACAAGAGGTTCTAGACAAGGAAAGCCGGGAAGGGCAATTCCGTCCTTCCTATAAATCAAAATACCATGAAGAAAGTATTGAAAGGCTGGCTCATCGATAATGCGGTGACCACCGACAACAAGACGGACAAGATCTTGTTACTGGCCTCGGCCGGAAGTTTAACTTTGGATGATGTGTTGGAGGAGATGTACAAGCAAGACACCGGTCTACGCCCGGAGACGATGCGTCACTCTGTGACCCTCTACCATCGGATAGTAATGGACTTGATCTTAAACGGCTATAGCGTGAACACGGGTCTGTTCCGTGCCGTCCCCCAGTTGAAAGGCGTGGTTGAGGGCGGCGTTTGGAACAAGGAGAATAATTCCATCTACGTCTCTTTCACGCAAGACAAGGCTCTGCGCGAGGCGATCGCCAAGACCGTGGTGGAGATCCTCGGCGAGAAGTCTAACATCATGTACATCCTGGAGACCGAGGATCGTAAGACGGGCTTGAAAGACGGCAGCGCCACTGCGGGTCACAACTTCTTCGTCCGAGGGGCGATGTTGAAAGTGGTTGGCGACCACGAGTCGGTAGGTGTTACGCTGACCGACTCCAAAGGTGCCACCACGAAACTGACGGACGACCAGATCACCATCAACAACCTTTCTTCGCTCACGTTGCTCCTGCCGGCTGATTTGGCGGAAGGTGAGTACACGCTGACTGTGACGACGCAGTATGGTAGTGCGGGTCACATACTGAAAACGCCTCGTAGCGTAAGTACGCAAATTTGGGTGGGCGGAAAGCCTGCTGATGGCGGTGGCGATAGCGAGAGCCCGGATGAGATCTGACATATTTGGTAAATCGCTATTACCAGTACAGATAAATCACTATTACCTGTACTGGTAAACCACCTTTACATGATAAGGTAACAGGGATTTCTCGGTTGAGTATGCTTTGGAAATAGCTTGTACATTGGTGAGACCACGGTGTGATCTGATAATGGGTGTAGGAATTATGTGAATAAAGTTCCTAATAACATTACATTGGACACAGATAATGTTAAAATCAAAATTGATTGTTAATATGACTAGGTTTAGGGTACTGCAAAGAGCCTCCCCTAGAGTGTACGCCTTGTATTGAGTTTGCATAATATTTAAATGATTTATTAATAGAGAGATGAGAGAACGTATTGTTGCCTTCGACTATTTAAGGGCTCTTGCTATTACCGGTATATTGCTATGCCATTTTTGTCATAATTATAATTCAATTTCATTTTTAGGACATTATTTCGGAGGTGTCTTTGTAACATTGTTTATCGCAATGTCTGGTATGCTATTTGGTATTGTATGGAATAATAATAGCCGGATGGAATATGATATGTCTTTTCTGAAACAAAGATTTTTTAAACTTTCAGTTACATATTATCCATTTCTGATTTTAATGTTTGCATTCCTTTATTTTGTGGATGATTATCATTTCAATGTAAAAAATCTGTTCCTAATAAATATGTTTCATTTTTGTTTTTTTATTAGTTTTGAGATATATTTGATGTTTGAGGTTGTTAGTGAAGGACGTTATTCCTTAATGCGTATTATAGATAATCCTTTTTTTGCTTTTGTAGTGTATGTGATTTCTAGTGTATTATTGGGTTGTATATTGCATTTTGTTGTAAAATACATAAAAAAATATGTGCTTTAATTGCTCTTAAGTCATGAAATATTATTCTCTGCATTGTCTGGTGTGTCTTAATAAAGTGTGTGCTTTGGATTGTTCGATTACGATTTTATGTCTGCAAATTCCGAAAACAATAAGCGAATAGCTAAGAACACGTTGTTCCTCTACATGCGCATGCTTCTGATTATGGGGGTGACGCTGTACACCAGTCGGGTCGTGTTGAGGGTTTTGGGTGTAGAGGATTTCGGCATTTATAATGTGGTGGGAGGGGTAGTTTCCATCATGAGCTTTTTTATTTCTAGTTTATCTAATGTTACCCAACGATATATGAATATAGGTTTGGGAAAACAAGACTTAATGGAGACAGGATGTGCTTTTAGACAGAGCCTAACCCTCATGTGGCTGTTATCCGTATTATTATTGCTGTTTGGTGAAACATTGGGACTTTGGTTTGTATACAATAAGTTAGTGATACCTCCAGAGAGGTTAGGTGCTGCCGTTTGGGTATATCATTTTTCATTGATCTCCATACTTTCCGCTATTAATCAAGTCCCATTAATGGGGGCTATAGTTGCGCATGAGCGAATGAATATATATGCCTATCTTGGTCTTTTTGAGGCTTGTGCTCGATTATTCATAGTCTATTTGCTTGAAGCTTTTGGAACAATCGATTCGTTGATATTGTATGGTTTGCTTATGGCTATAGTTTCTGTCTTCGTCTGGCTAATTTATGCGATATATAGTGTAAGGTCATTTACCGAATGTAAATTTAGGTTTTATTGGAATTATAGTTTGGTCGCAGAGATGTCAAAGTTTATAGGTCAAAATTTATTTGGCTGTTTCGCTTGGTCTGCAGGTGTACAAGGAACAAATATCCTTTTAAATATATTCTTTGGTCCCGCTGTAAATGCGGCACGAGCGGTTTCTGTGCAAGTAAGCGCAGTTGTTACACGTTTTACTGAGAATATGATGACAGCGGTTAAACCTCAAATAATTAAATCATATGCTTCCGGTGATTGTGAATACATGGTGACACTAATTGAGAAAAGCTCTAAATATGCTTATTTCTTAGCGGCCTTGATAGCTATACCTGTAATGGTTGAGATAGAGTTTATACTGGAGGTTTGGTTAGGTGAGGTTCCAAGCCATACTATATCATTCACTCGTCTTGTTCTGTGTGAATCCTTGATAGGAGTATTTATACCACCTCTATGGATGGCGGCAAATGCAACTGGACATATAAAAAACAGTCAAGTATATGGTAGAATGTTCACGTTGGCGATATTACCTATAAGCTATCTTTTGTTAAGATTGAATGCTAATCCGCTTGTCCCATTTATTGTTGCGGTTTTAGCAAATGTAGGATATTGGTTTTATAGTTTGTGTGATATTCATAGGCAAATACAGTTGAATATGAGAAAATACTTTCGAGATGTTGTTAGGCCTATATTAATTTTTACATTCTCATTGGTGTTAGTCGGTTCTATATTGATGTTAATCGAACCTAATGATTCAGTTTTTCGTTTCTTGATAGTTTTTTCGCTTTCCGTATTTATTGGCTTTAGTGTTATTTATAGTTTGTTGCAATCAAGTGAGCGTATGATATTGCATGCGGCTCTAAAACGATTTGTTGTTAAATAGTTGTTTTTGTTATTAATAGAGTAAAAATAGTATATAAGCAATGTAGGGTTATTGAATCATGTTAAGTAACTAGAATATATTTGATGTAATTTGAATTTAAATTATTTATATATGACTTGTGGCAATAAAAAAAGAATTCTGTTCGTGATGCAAAGCCTTTATGATGGTGGAGCGGAAAAATTATTGGTGGATATGCTTAATAATTTTGATTATAGTAAATATGATATAGATCTTTTGTTAGAACATGATTTTGGAAATTATGCAAATCTAGTGCCTTTAGAAGTGAGAAAAATAATATTATTCTATAATATTAATAGACCCTTATTAGAAAGAATGATAGGAAAAATAATGTCCTATTTTGGTTTATATTATTTTTATATATTATTTTTTAGAAGACAGATAATAATTGATAAGATGAAAGGTGAAAAGTATGATACGATAATATCTTTTTTAGAAGGACGGAGTTTGGTGTATCATAGCTTTATATTGAAGCAAGGAATTAGGCATTTATCTTGGGTGCACGTAGATCTGTTTAATTTCCATTGGACAAAAAGGTATTTCAAAAGTAATAAGCATGAGAAGAAATGTTATGAATTAATGGATGATGTGATCTTTGTGTCTAATGATGCGAAAAATAAATTTCAACAACTTTTTAATGTGACTACATCCACAAAAGTAATATATAATTTGATAGATTGTAAGACAATTGTCTTGCGGGCAAATGAGTTTAAAGTTGAGAAAAGGAAATTTACGGTTTGTCTAGTAGGAAGATTGGTTAGACAAAAACAATTTGATAGTATTATAAGAGTTGCTAGAATTTTTGTAGATAATGGATATGATATAGATTTTTGGATTGTTGGTGCAGGTTGTTTGGAGTCAGATCTTAGTAAAATGATCCATGATTTACATTTGGATGATAATGTACACCTTTTAGGTTATAAGCCTAATCCTTATGTCTATATAAAGTGTGCGGATTTATTTGTGAGTTGTTCTTTGGCAGAGGGATTTTCTTTAGTTGTGGCGGAAGCATTATGTCTGGGAAAAGCAATTGTGTCTACAAAAACAGTTGGTCCAGTAGAGCTTTTAGGGTCAAATTCCGAGTATGGGGTTTTGGCAGACAATGATGATGAATCTCTGTATAATGCAATTAAATTATTTGTCAATGATTATAATAAGGTCTTTGTCTATCAAGATAAAGCAGCAAAACGTTCTTTGATGTTTGATGTTGAAAAAACAATGAATGAAATATATAGTATTTTATGACTGGCTCATTTGTTATTAAGAAGAATAGAATTTTAGAGATATTGTTCTTTATTATAATATTTCTTGTTAATCTTAAAATGACACTAAATATATCAGACTTTGCTACAGCTAATTTATCTATACTTATTATTGGTATTTCTTTTATTTCGTTGCTTTTTACAAAGATAGATGATAATATTTATTGGATAGTTCTATTTTTTATACTTTCATTGTTTCGTGTGGAAGCATCTAAAATGTTGTTTGTGTCATTGCTGGTATCAATATCTAGGAATCTTTATATTGATAAAATGGCTAAATATTCTTTTTGTCTAACTGTATTATTCTTAATTATAAATTACGGTTTATTGATTTTAGGAGTGTTGCATGAAGAATATTCTGATTTTTTCTATAAGTCTGGAGGCGTTGTTAGTGATATGGGATATGGAAATCCTAACCTGTTTTCATTGTATTTGTTTTTCTTGGTTATTTTTCTTGTGGTTTTAAAGAAAGAAATTAATACATTTCTTGTCGCTTTTATAGTCTTTGTTATATATGAATCATTTTATTCTCGTACGGTTCTGTTCTCTGGCTGTATTCTGCTTGTTTTATCTTTTGTTCAAAAAACAAATTTAAAAAAATGTTTCTTTAATAAATATATATTGTTGTCTTATCCATTTGTGATACTATTCTTTTTTATTGTTGTTTTGTTTAATGAATCAGAGTATTCTTTTATTCATGAAATTAGTTCTGGTAGATTAAGGTATTCTTTGCTCGTATTTGGCGAATTAACTCCGAGTAATTTGTTGATTGGTGCAACTAATATTGATGAGTCTATTATAATAGATGTTGCGTATATATCATTGCTGCTGTCTTCTGGAATTTTTTCTTTAGCATATTTGTATAATCTATATTGTAAGGCTGTTTCTAAGTTTGATTATAATTTGATTCTCATTCCTGTAATGCTTCAATATTTATTTTTGAGTTTGTCCGAAAGTGCTATTATTAATACATATCTTTGGGGAGGTCTGTTTTTTTGGATAGTAATGTCGGGTAAGTATTCTTGTGGTAAAACCAATTAATTATTTATATGTTTTTTGATTTAAAGAAAAAAATATCTTATAAAGAATGGAATGTGGGATTTTTTAATGCTATTCCAGAAGATTTAGTCAGTGATAATATTGATTTGTCTAATATCACTTGGTTAAGGAGAGACTCTAAATTTCATTGTTATGCAGATCCATTCATTTTAAATGTATCTGACTGCACTATTGATTTGCTTGTAGAAGATATCTTGTTAGGTAGTAAAAATGTAGCAACAATATGTCATTTGTCTGTCGATAAATGTACAGGTGAAATAATTGAAAAATATACGTTGATAGATGATAATATACATAACTCTTATCCCTTGATTATTAGAGGTGATACTCTTGATGAGGTTTATATTGTTCCTGAAAATTCGTATTCTACAGAACTTAATGTTTATAAGTATAATACTTTGTTACATTCTTGTGAACATTTCAGTACTATGCTTCCTGTTGCAGTTGCGGATGCTACAATCTTGCCTTATAATGGAGCCTTTTATCTTTTTGCAACTTCAAGAAATGCATATAATAAGGATTTGTATATGTGGACTTCAAATAATAGATTATATGGATACGATTTGTCTCCAATATTAATAAAATCTAATTTGTTTGGGAGCAGAATGGCTGGTGATTTCATGTACGTAAATAATACTGTATACAGACCAGCTCAGGATTGTTTACAAGGGTATGGTAAAGGTATTATTCTGTATAAAGTTGAGGATATTTCAGATAAGTCCTATAATGAAACAAAAGTAATATCCCTTTATCCTGATTCCTCGTCATATTACTCGGATGGTTTGCACACGATAAATTTTTATAAAAGCATATGTGTTATAGATGGTTATAAGAATCACTATATTCCTTTTCAGAAAATATATCGTAAATTATTTGATAAGTATAGATCATGAATATCTTGTTTATTAGTTTATTAGATCCTTCTGAATCAGGTAGTGGCAATCAAAAAGTCACTTTGTTGTCTGCCAAATATTTGTCTAGTGTTGGAATTCATTGTTTTATAGCTTATTTTAAAGATTCTGAATATAGTTCCTCTCAATTAGTCTTTGATGCGAAATTTAAAATTGATTATAATGATTTAGATGGTTTCCGTTCTTTTCTTATTGATAATGAGATTTCTATTATTCATAATCAGGCATCAAGAGCTGTTAATATGAAATTCCTTGGTCAAGCTGTTGCGGGATTAAAAGTGAAAATTATATCAGTTTTGCATAATCTTCCAGGAACAGAGAATATTAGATATAATAAGCAATCTCTTTTGTTTCAAGTTCTTAATAGGCGGATTTCTTTTAAGTGGCTTATTTATCTTTTATTGTTATTCTTCTACCCTATTACTCGTTTTCTAGTTAAATATACTACCAAAAGGAAGTATAAATCTATCTATAAATACTCAGATGCTTTAGTTCTCCTATCTGATGCTTATATACCCATTTATAGATCTATTGCTAATTTGAAGGATTCTTCTAAGATGGTCTCAATTCCCAATTTTCTCTCATTTGATTATGTTGAGCGTAACTATTCTAAAACAAATGAATTGCTAATTGTGGCTCGATTTGATGAAATATCTAAGCGTATATTACTAGCATTAAAAATTTGGAAACATTTTTTATCTACTTATGACGTGAGAGATTGGTGTTTAACTATAGTTGGTTATGGAGAGTGGGAATCTGTTTATAAAGACTTTATAAATAAAAATGATATTGTAAATGTGAAATTGGTTGGGCGTGATGATTCAAAGAAATATTTTGAACGTTCGTCAATACTAATGTTTACCTCTTTATTAGAAGGTGCTCCACTAAGTCTGCTTGAAGCTATGCAGATGAAAGTAGTCCCTATTGCTTTTGATGATTGTATGGCTATTCGAGGTTTCTTAATTAATGATGTTAATTCAAAAGTTATTAAGTCTTTGGACATATCTGAATATTCTCGCTCGATTTATGACTTAATTACTAATGAAAAATTGCGTTGTAAACTTTCAGAGAATGCTTTTAATTGTCTCCATTATTTTACTGTAAAAAATGTTATGCTAAGGTGGGTGGATTTGTATAATAGTTTGTTGAAATAATATATAATTATGTGTCACGAAAATTTTATTATTGGATACACTTCTGGAGTGTTTGATATGTTTCATATTGGTCATTTAAACATACTAAAACGAGCTAAGGAATTGTGTGATTTTTTAATTGTTGGTGTTAGTACCGATGAATTGGTAAGAGAGTATAAGCATAAAAGTCCTATAATCTCTTATGATAATCGTAAGGCAATTGTTGAGGCTTGCAAATATGTAGATAAAGTAGTTCCTCAAGTTAATCGAGATAAAATGTCTGCTTATCATCGTTTGCATTTCGATGTGATGTTTGTTGGTGATGACTGGAAAGGTAATTCTTTGTTTCAGGAAGTAGAAGCTGAGTTGAATAAGAATGGAGCTAAAGTTGTTTATTTTCCTTATACTAAAGGTATTTCTTCTACTATATTGCGTGATAAACTAGTTTAAATTACTACTATGAATGTTGATATTAAAGATTTTCAATATAAAATATTAGAAATAGCGTTTTATTTTGATGAGTTTTGTAAGAAATATGATATAGAATATTATTTAATGGGTGGAAGTGCTTTAGGTGCTGTTAGGCATCATGGCTTTATTCCATGGGATGATGATTTTGACGTTTTTATGACTTTTAATAATTATCATAAGTTCCTTCATTATGCTTCTATACATCTTGATACAGAAAAATTTCATCTTCAAAGAGAAAATTCTACTGAGTGGCCTTTGTTTTTTTCTAAGTTAAGAATGAATGGAACAACTTGTATTGAAAAAGGATATAATAAAATGCATCAAGGTATTTATATTGATATAATGTGTTTGTATAATGTATCACCTAATAAGTTTGTTCGTTATATTCAATATTTATCCGCTCAAATTTTAAAAGCTACATCTCTTTATTTGGTAGATTACGATTCTGATAGCTTTTTCAAGAAAGTATTTATTAATTCTTGTCATTTTGTTGTAGGTACTACAGCAAAAAACTTTTTATTCAAAATATTGAATCACTTTTCAACTAAAAATACGTTACTTGTTGGCCATTTTTTTGGAAAGGCTCCGTTTCCCAAAACGAGTTTTCCTCGTAAATGGTTAGGAATTCAGCGCTATGTGAATTTTGAGAATCTCCTTTTACCTATTCCTTTTGAAGCAGAAAAATATCTTTCTCTTAGGTATGGTAGCGATTTTATGAAAATCCCTAATTCTGATATTTTTACAGAATATCCTATTCATGCAGTTTTTGTTGATATACATAATGATTATACAATTTATAAAGACAAGTTTAATTCTTAATTATCTTAGCTTTAGCTGATTACTTAACTGAAAAATCTTTTCTTTATCATGAAAGTAGTACTTCTTGCAGGAGGTTTCGGTTCTCGTATATCTGAGGAATCTCAGTTCAAGCCGAAGCCAATGATTGAGATTGGTGGTATGCCAATCTTGTGGCACATTATGAAAGAGTATGCCTATTATGGTTATACCGAGTTTATCATTTGCGCCGGTTATAAACAGGAATATATTAAGGAGTGGTTCGCCAACTATTTCCTTCATAACTCTGATGTGACTTTCGACTATCGTGGTGGCAACAACGAAATGACCGTTCATCAAACTAATATGGAGCCTTGGAAAGTCACAGTCGTTGATACGGGCTACAACACTATGACTGGAGGTCGTATTAAGCGTATCCAGAGATATATAGAGAATGAGACTTTCTTGATGACATACGGCGATGGTGTTTGTGATGTAGAAATTGATAAATTGGTGGAGTTTCATAAGAGCCATGGCAAGCTTGCGACCCTTACGGCCGTCAAGATAGCACAAGATAAAGGAGTCTTAGATATTACTAAAGATCAAGCCGTAAGGGCTTTTCGGGAAAAGAACGCCTCTGATGGCGCTCCTATTAATGCCGGCTACATGGTGTTGGAACCCGAGGTTTTTGATATGCTGGAAGGGGGTGACTCTTGTGTCTTCGAAAAGACCGCACTAGTCAAGTTGGCGCAAGAGGGTCAGTTGATGTCTTACATCCATACTGGTTTTTGGCAGTGCATGGATAATATACGTGAGAAATCTATGCTTGAAAAACTGCTTGCCGAGGATAAAGCTCCTTGGAAGCGTTGGGAGCGCTCTGTTCCGGAAATACCAGATTACGCAAAATAATAAGTTATCATACGAATGGGAAATATATTGGATTTTTATAAAGGCAAGAGGATTTTCCTTACAGGCCATACCGGCTTTAAGGGCTCTTGGATGTGTAGGATGCTCGCTAATGCCGGAGCGATCGTTACAGGATATTCACTGAAAGCCCCAACAGAACCATCGCTATTTCGAATTGCCAATATTGAAGATGACATACATTCCGTGATTGGCGATATACGAGATTATACCTCTCTAAAGAAGGCTTTTGATGAGTCTCAACCAGAAATTGTACTGCATCTTGCCGCTCAGCCCATTGTTAGAGATTCTTATAAAGATCCTGCCTATACCTACGAGACAAACGTGATGGGTACCGTGAATATTCTTGAGTGTGTTCGCAATAATTGTTGTGTGAAGTCTTTCTTGAATGTCACTACGGATAAAGTGTATTTGAATAGGGAGTGGAGTTGGGGCTATAGGGAGAATGAGGAATTGGATGGGTATGATCCTTATTCAAATTCCAAATCCTGTTCGGAGCTGGTGACTCATAGCTACAAGCGTTCTTTCTTCACAAATATTGATGGTCTGCCTATTATTCCTATTTCTACTGCTAGAGCGGGTAATGTGATAGGTGGTGGAGATTTCGCCAATGATAGAATAGTACCTGATTGTATCCGTGCGGCTGTAAAACATGAGGATATTGTTGTGCGTAATCCATACTCTACCCGTCCTTATCAACATGTTCTAGAACCTTTGTATGCTTACCTGCTGATAGCGATGAAGCAATATGAGGATATCGGTTTTGCGGATTATTATAATGTAGGTCCCGATGATGTGGATTGTTTTCAAACAGGCGCTCTTGTTGAGCTATTTGTGAACAAGTGGGGCGAAGGTATGAGGTGGGTGAACAAGTATGACGGTGGTCCTCACGAGGCTAATTTCTTGAAGCTTGATTGCTCTAAATTGAAAAAGACTTTTGGATGGAGCCCTCGATGGAATCTGGATGAGGCAATGGAAAAGATTGTTGAATGGAGTAAGGTTTGGCTAGCAGGTGGGGATGTTCGTGTTTGTATGGATAAACAGATAAATGAATTTTTAAACGTATAACGATAATATGAAGAACGTAATCGTCACAGGGGGCAATGGTTTTATAGGTAGTTCACTTATAAAGAAATTGATAGAAAAAGGTACTAGGGTTGTTGCTGTTGATATTACCTTTCATGGCAATCGTTTGCCTGATTCAAATCTTATTACGAGGATAGAATCAGGGGTGAATACATCTCTAGTCGAAAGACTGCCAGTAATTGAATATGACTCTTTCTATCATTTTGCGTGGAAAGGTGTAAATGGGGCTGATAAAGCAGATCCTACGGTTCAATTATCAAATATTCAGATGGCAGTAGATTGCGCTAATATTTGCAAGAGGCTAAATGTGAAAAAATTTCTTTGTGCGGGTACTGTAGCGGAGAATGTAGCATTTAGTTTGTCGCATCTGAAAAAAACGACTGGTGGAATGATGTATGGTGTGGCTAAGCATGCTTGCAGAATAATTTTGGAAGATTATTGCAAGAATATCGCTCAACAGTTTGTGTGGATGCAGTTCTCAAATATATACGGTGTAGGTAATAAAACGGGCAATTTGGTTAGTTATACGTTAGGTGAGTTGATGGCTGGTAAAGAAGCAGCATTTGGTCCTGCTTTACAACCATATGATTTTATTTATGTGGATGATCTTATAGAAGCTGTATATCGTCTAGGCTTTAAGGAAACTAATAAGCCATTCTATTATATAGGCTCTGGCAATCCTAAAGTCTTGAAAGATTATCTTATTCGTATAGGAGAACTAGTTGGTTGCGCAGATAAGGTAGGGATAGGAGTCCGTGAAGATGATGGTGTAAAGTATACAATGGATATGTTTGACAATAGTAACTTGGTTAGTACTATTGGAGAATATGCGTCTATAGACTTTGATAAAGGCATTAATAAAACTATTAATTGGCTTAAAAACTCTTTGATGTTATAGCGGAATTAGTCATGATACAGAAATTTGAATTCAAGGGACTTGATATGAAGGGGGCATATGAGATAACTCCCTTCTATGCCACAGACGAACGTGGTGGCTTTATAAAGGATTACAATATTGATGCATTTAAGCAAAATGGTATAGATCATGAACTTAAAGAGGTGTTCTATACCATTAGTAAAAAGGGTGTAATTCGTGCGATGCACTTCCAGCTTGTTAAACAGCAAGCCAAGCTTGTTCGTTGTATAAGTGGCCATGTGTATGACGTAATCATAGATCTTCGCCCTGATTCGCCAACATTTGGTAAATGGCAAGGTTTTGATCTGACCGGAGAGAATCAGAAGGCTCTATACATACCTCAGTATTTTGGCCACGGCTATTTGGTGCTGGAGGATTCTGTCGTTAGCTATAAATGTGGTGAGGTGTTTTATGGTGAAGGTGATGCCGGCATAATGTATAATGATCCGGATATGGCTATAGAGTGGCCTTTCGATAAGATTGGCGGTATTGAGAAATTGATCATTTCTGACAAGGATAAAAACTTGATGAGTTTGAAGGAATATATAGAAAAAGTACAATAGCTGATGGATAAGCGACTTTCTATTTATGTTAGTTCTCCTGATTCGTATTCTGATGTGCTTGCCGTATTTTTAAAAGGGTATCGGAGATATTGGAGTGATTGTCCCTATGAGTTTATTCTAACCACCAATACCAAATCGTATGAAGGTATTACTTGTATATGCAATAATAAGCAAAATGATACTTGGGTTGAGCGTACTATAGCGGCTTTGCCAGTTATAAAATCGAAGTATGTAATGTTGATGTGTGATGACATTATCTTGAGTGACAATGTTGACAATTCATTAATAGAGCGGTTACTTGACTATATGGATAGCCACGAGATAAGGTATTGTAATTTAGGCCCTACTCCTAAAGGATCTAAAATTAAATCTTTTCCTTTATTGCGTAGTGTCAATAAGCAAATCCCCTATGCTATCAATCTTCAATTTGGAATATTTCGAAAGGATCTTTTTGTTGAGCTGTTAGGCGATGGCTCTCTTAGTGCATGGGATATTGAAAACTCAATAAATGAACAAGCCGCTGTTGCTCCATCAGAGGATTATAAAGATGTGGTGGCAGTTTCAGAATATATCTTGCCATATATACATGGAGTATATAAAGGTAAATGGATTAGGCATGCTGTTGAAAATTTGAGTAGATTGAGCTTGTATATAGATTCTGGTAGAGGCATTGTTCCTCTCTCTCAACAGATAAAGATTGATATGACTAATTGGCTTCAGTGGAAAATATCACCTAAGCAACGGAGAGCGCTAAAAAATGTCTTAAGTAGAGTGGGTATGAAATTTGCAACGAAGAGATGAGCTGGTGTAATGTGGTTATGAAGAATGTTTATGTTTTTTAATTCTGTAAATCAGAGAGTTGTTTTTTTTATGAGGCAGATTAGGATCATGAGAATGAGAAAGATAGATTTGAGACGGTTCTTTACGTACAGACTCTGTAAAGAGTCAATCTTCAAGTGTTCCGGATACATCTTATATGTACATATAGAAATTTTTCTTATATAATACTTTTCCTGAAAGTCTATGTTATTTTCCGTATTACTTTCTTTATATCATAAAGAGAGCCCACTATTTTTACGTCAAAGTCTGACCAGTATCTTCACGCAAACGCTATTGCCTATAGAAGTTGTCTTGGTGGAAGATGGTCCTTTGACGGATGAGCTGTATGCGGTCATAAAAGAATTCACAAGCCAGCATCCTGAGTTAAAAGTGATTTCTTTGCCCACCAACCGAGGTCTCGGCAAGGCTCTTAACGAGGGGCTGAAGCATTGTTCGTATGACCTTGTGGCTCGTATGGACACGGATGATATCGCTAAGCCGGATCGTTTTGAGAAGCAATTGGCGATATTTTTGGAACATCCGGAAATTGATGTAGTGGGGGCTTGGATCGATGAGTTTGAAGGGGAGGTATCAAATGTACTTTCCATGCGGAAAGTGCCGGAGCAGCATGAAAATATCTTGAGGTTTGCCAAGGGAAGGTGTCCGGTGAACCATCCGGTGGTGATGTTTCGGAAGTCGGCCGTGCTAAAGGCTGGAGGATATAAGCATTTTCCTTTGTTCGAGGATTATTATCTGTGGGTACGGATGCTGATGAATGGTGCCCGGTTCTATAATATACAAGAGAGCCTGCTCTTTTTCCGCTTCTCGCCGGATATGTTTCGGCGGCGGGGAGGATGGCGGTATGCCGTAACGGAAGTGAGGTTGCAGACGCTGTTTTACAAGATGGGTTTTATCGGCTTTTTCTCCTTGCTAAAGAATGTCTGTATTCGCTTAGTGACCCGTCTTCTCCCTAATGGCTTGCGTTCGTTGCTCTATAAGAGGCTCATCCGGGGGTAAATAGCTTTTTGTCCTCATCCACAGTATCGCTCACGGAAGGTGTCTCAAATATCAAATAACATTTTATCAATAGTCATTTTTATGGCTGGCAGATTATTTTTCATCACATCAAACACTATAACAGCGTCTATATCGAAATAATGATGTGCTATAATGTCTCGCATTCCCATAACTCCTTCCATGTTCACGGACAATGTCGCTATCGCTATAAACCATTGGCAGTACTTGCTTGTTTAATAGCCATTATTACGTTAATAAAATAGAGAATATGAGAACAAATGATTCAAAAACATCCGTAGACTCTAAATTGGAGGAGATGGAGGAAAAGTATCCTGTAGAGCAAATCGCTGTTAAAAATGAGAAGAAAATAACGGCCAAGGATGTAAAGGAGGCTGTGAAAGAGATTAATCCCGATACGGACAGCTTGGGTAGCAGAGGGTAAAACGTATTTTAATTTGCTTAAAAGAATAATTATTAAGATTTATAGTATTATCTTTGTGGTTGCGGTTTGTAATAAACCGAGGTATAAAGATTGGTAAATCTAGCAAATTAAATAATAAAGATGTATAGAACAAGAACTTGTGGCGACTTGCGCCTTGCGGATGAAGGTCTGGTGGTTACACTGGCCGGTTGGGTGCAGAAAACCCGCAAAATGGGAGGAATGACATTTGTCGATATCCGCGACCGTTATGGTATTACTCAGTTGGTATTTAATCAGGAGGTTGATGCAGCTCTTTGCGAAAAGGCGAATAAACTGGGCCGTGAATTCGTGATTCAGGTTACGGGTACGGTTCGTGAGCGTTCCAGCAAGAATGCGCATATCCCGACAGGTGATATTGAGTTGATCGTTTCTGAATTAAATGTCCTGAACACTGCGCTTACCCCTCCGTTCACGATCGAGGAGGAGACAGATGGCGGTGATGACTTGCGTATGAAATATCGTTATCTGGACTTGCGTCGTGCTTGCGTTCGTAAGAATCTGGAACTTCGTCATAGAATGGCGTTCGAGGTTCGCCGCTATTTGGATGAGCAAGGTTTCTTGGAGGTAGAGACTCCGGTTCTTGTAAATTCTACCCCGGAGGGTGCCCGTGACTATCTGGTGCCCTCCCGTGTACACCCCGGCGAGTTCTATGCTCTGCCCCAGTCGCCCCAGCTCTACAAGCAGCTGCTGATGCTCTCGGGCTATGACCGCTATATGCAGGTTGCCCGCTGCTTCCGTGATGAGGACCTCCGGGCCGACCGTCAGCCGGAATTCACCCAGATCGACATCGAGATGTCCTTTGTGGACGAAGAAGATGTTATGACCATGAACGAAGGCTTCATCAAGAAGGTATTCCATGAGGTGCTGGGTGTGGAGGTACAGACTCCCTTCCGCCGGATGCCTTACGATGAGGCAATGAGCCGTTACGGTGTGGACAAGCCGGATACCCGGTTCGGTCTGGAGCTGTGCGACCTCACCGACCTTCTGAAGAATACCGAATTCAAGGTATTTGCCGGCGCCACTGCCGAGGGTTACAGCGTCCGCGGTATTAATGTCAAGGGCGCTGCCGCCACTCTGACCCGTAAGGAGATCGACAAGCTCACCGACTTTGTCAAGACCTACCGTGCCAAGGGTCTGGCCTTCACCCGGTTCACCGCTGACGGTGTATCCTCCTCCTTCGAGAAGTTCCTCACCGAGGACGAGGTCAAGGCCATCCATGAGCGTATGGGCGCCGAGGAAGGCGACGTGCTGCTCATCGTGGCAGACAAGAACAAGGTGGTATTCGACAGCCTGGGCGCTCTCCGCAACCATCTGGCTAAGATGCTGCACCTCTATGAGGAAGGCACCTTCGACTTCCTGTGGGTAACCGACTTCCCGCTGTTCGAATATGACGAGGAGGAAGGCCGCTGGGTAGCCATGCACCATCCCTTCACCTCGCCCAAGCTCAGCGATGTGGACAAGCTGCTGAGCGATCCCGGTCACACCTATGCCCGTGCCTATGATATTGTCCTCAATGGCGTAGAGCTGGGCGGCGGTTCCATCCGGATCAGTGACCCCGAGATCCAGCAGAAGATGTTCGAAGCCATCGGCCTTACCGATGAGCAGGCCCAGGAGCGGTTCGGCTTCCTGCTGAACGCCTTCAAGTACGGCGTACCGCCGCATGGTGGTATGGCTTACGGTCTGGACCGTCTGGTAATGCTCATGCTGGGCAAGGATTCCATCAAGGAAGTGATTGCCTTCCCGAAGGTACAGAACGCCAGCGACCTGATGACCGACTGCCCGTCGCCGGTGGATCAGAAGGATCTGGATGTACTGCATATCCGGGTTCAGGACGACAAGTAAAATTCGCTGAATGTACAGAATCCCCCTGCCAGAAAAATGGCAGGGGGATTCTTGTTGCAGTAAAAAGCTCCCTGGAAACAGTCCCAGTGAGCTTCCATATAAAAGTCAGTCCTGTCGTTCCGGAATCCGTCCGATGCGCGCCAGTTCTTCCTCGAGGTAGGGGCGGATCTGCCAGTCCTTGGCGAAGGCCAGGTATTCCTGGTACTTCTGCCGGTCCGGACGACCATTGCGCACCGCCTTGATGAGGATATTTTTCGGGGTGTGTTCCAGGGAGATGAACTCATGATGTTCACATCATAGCCGCAGGCTTCCAGGAGCTGTCCGCGGATGCTGTCGGTGAGCAGCGCCGAGAACCGCTCCTTGATGATGCCATGCTTGAGCATCACCTTCATGCGGTCATTCCTGATTTTGGGGAACAGCTCGTGCTGGCAGCAGGGAACAGTGAGCAGGATACGGCAGTCCCAGCCGATGGCCTGGACAATGGCGGCATCGGTTGCCACGTCGCAGGCGTGCAGAGTAACTACCATATCAATGGGCTCGCCGGATACATAGCTCTGGATGTCGCCGGTGAGGAAGGAGAGCCCGTCATAGCCCAGATCCCGGGCCACCTGTTCACAGAAGCGGATGACATCGTCCTTGAGGTCCAGACCGATGATCCTGACATTGAGCCCCAGCTGCCGCACCAGATAGTAATACAGTCCGAAGGTGAGATAGCTCTTGCCGCAGCCGAAGTCCACGATGTGGATGCGCCGGTCCTTGGGCAGGCTGTCCACGCAGCCGGCTACCAGCTCCAGGTATTTGTTGATCTGCCGGAACTTGTCATAGTGGGCTTTGAGCACATGTCCGTCGGCATTCATCACGCCGAGATGGATCAGGAAATCACAGGGCTCCCCATCGGGAATGGCATAGGCCTTCTGCTTGTTGTGGGAGAGGTTCTGTTCTCCGGCTTTGGTAGGCGGCTGGGTCTTGATCTTCAGCCGGCTGAAACAGGTCATGTGGTAGTCGTGTTCGGTGGTGTGCAGAATGCACTGGCAGAAGGTGTTCTCCAGCAGTCCGGCAACGGCCTCAGCTGCTTCAGGCGCTGAGAGGTTTTCATGCAGTACCTTCTTGTCATAGACATAGGTCAGCTGGAAGGTGAGTTCCCCGCCCTGCAGGAATGGACGGATCTGCACTTTTGTAGGGAGCAGTGCTGGTCTTTTTGAGCTGGGTCAGGGTGGCGAACACAAAACGCTCGTCAAAAAACGGCTGAAGCCGGGTGAGCATAAATCAATCTCCTCCTG
>ERZ773260.2592-NODE-2592-length-19421-cov-14.033925_pt1 | contig 19421 bp, 19 predicted proteins | sample MGYA00511387_ERZ773260 | MGnify/ENA primary metagenome ERZ773260 (study PRJEB29015, sample SAMEA2737745) | human gut metagenome | biome: human gut; feature: human-associated habitat; material: faeces | place: China | collected 2012 ... | reverse complement strand
TAAAAGTTAAAATGCCGTATTTATGCGGCTTGTGGCGTTTCGCAAACACCTATATTATGATACGAACGCTTTTACTTTTTCATAAATACCGTTTATGCCAAGTCCGTATTTTTCGATCAGTTCAAGCGCCGGACCTGATTCTCCATACACATCGTTAATTCCGATCTTAAGCACTTTTGTCGGAACATTTGCGGAAAGCACATCACATACTGCGCTTCCAAGTCCTCCGATAACCGAATGCTCTTCGACTGTAACGACTTTGCCTGTTTCCTGTGCGGCCGCAATGATAAGTTCTTCGTCAAGCGGCTTGATCGTATGAATATTGATCACTTTTGCATCAATACCTTCCGCTGCCAGCTTCTCCGCTGCCTGCAGACAGTTGTTGACAGGAAGTCCTGTCGCAATGATCGTTACGTCTTTTCCTTCTCGAAGCACAACGCCTTTCCCAAGTTCAAACTTATAATCCGGTCTGTCATTGATCACCGGAACAGCCAGACGTCCGAACCGCATATACACCGGCCCTACATATTCGTAAGCCGCGCGCACCGCCGCTCTTGCCTCTATGTCATCAGACGGATTGATCACAACCATTCCCGGAATCGTACGCATCAAAGCAATATCTTCATTACACTGATGTGTCGCTCCGTCTTCACCTACGGAAATTCCGGCATGTGTTGCTCCGATTTTTACGTTCAGATGCGGATAACCGACTGAATTTCTTACCTGCTCATAAGCCCGTCCCGCCGCAAACATTGCGAAGGAACTTGCAAACGGAACTTTACCCGCAGCCGCCAATCCTGCTGCCACGCCGATCATATTACTTTCCGCGATACCGCAGTTGATGAAACGTTCGGGATATGCAGCCTGAAATAAACCTGTTTTTGTCGCAGCCGCAAGATCCGCGTCAAGCACAACGATCTCTTCATGTTCCGCCCCAAGCTCTACCAGCGTTTCTCCGTAACTTTCCCTCGTCGCAATCTTCTTTACTTCTGACATAACGCTTCACCTGCCTTTTCCAAATCTGCCATCGCGATTTTAAATTCCTCGTCGTTCGGCGCTTTTCCATGCCATCCCGCCTGATTTTCCATAAAAGAAACTCCTTTTCCTTTCACAGTCTTGGCTATGATCACCGTCGGACGTCCTTTTACTGATTTTGCCTCTTTAAATGCAGCGTCAATCTGATCAAAATCATTTCCGTCAATATTGATCACGTGAAAATTAAACGCTTCAAACTTTTTATCTATCGGATACGGAGAGTTCACTTTTGTAATCTCACCGTCGATCTGAAGATTATTATTATCCACGATCACAAGAAGGTTATCCAGTTTGTGGTGAGACGCAAGCATCGCCGCTTCCCACACCTGACCTTCCTGGATCTCTCCGTCACCGAGAAGTGTATATACGCGGTAATCATCACCCGATATCTTTGCCGCAATCGCCATTCCTACAGCCGCAGAAACTCCCTGTCCGAGAGAACCTGAAGACATATCAACACCCGGAATGCACTTCATATCCGGATGACCCTGAAGATAAGAACCTGTATGTCTCAGTGTGATCAGATCTTCTTTCGGGAAAAATCCTTTCTCTGCCAACGCGGCATAAAGCCCCGGCGCTGTATGTCCCTTTGAGAGGACGAAACGATCTCTGTCCGCTTTTTTCGGGTCTTTCGGATCTACATTCAATTCCTCAAAATACAGATAAGTGAATAGATCCGCCGCGGAAAGTGATCCGCCCGGATGTCCTGCTTTCGCACTGTGAACCGATGTCACAATTCCCTTGCGGACTTCATTTGCAGTTTTCATCAACTTTAACTTGTCCATAATGTCTCCTCTTTAATGTCTCCTCTTTCTTACTTCTGTTTATTACTTCTGTTTATTATTTCTGCTCTATCTTACAGTTCTGTCCTGCCTTCAAGCGCTCTTAAAAGCGTCACCTCGTCAATATATTCCAAATCTCCTCCGACCGGAACGCCGCTGGCAATCCTGCTCACCTTTATTCCCGCCGGTTTTATGAGTTTGCTTATATACATTGCCGTTGTCTCGCCTTCCAGACTTGAATTCGTTGCAATGATCACTTCATTCACGTCTCCCTGAAGCCGTTCCATCAGTTCTTTCAGACGGATATCTCCCGGGCCGATTCCCAGCATCGGAGAGATTGCCCCGTGGAGCACATGATATACTCCGTTATATTTTCCTGTCTTTTCATACGCTGCCAGATCCCGCGGTGTCTCAACGACCATGATCGTTTTCTTGTCGCGATCCGGATTTCCGCAAATCGGACAGGTTTCCCGATCTGTAAGTGTACAGCACACTTTACAATACCGCACATTTTTCCTTGCGTCAATAATTGATTTTGCCAAACCTTCCACTTGATCCAGCGGCATGTTGATCACATGAAACGCCAACCTTTGCGCCGACTTGCTGCCAATCCCCGGCAAACGGGAAAATTCTTCGATCAGACGGCTGATCTGATTACTGTAATATTCCATCCTTAAAACATCCCCGGAATTCCGCCGCCCATGCCGCCTGTCAGCTTAGACATAGCAGAACCTGTCGCCTCATCGATCTGACGCAGCGCCTCATTTGTCGCCGCAACGATCAAGTCTTCCAACATCTCAATATCATCCGGATCAACGACTTCTTCCGCAAGTTTTACTTTTGTCACTTCGCGTTTTCCCGAAACAGTCACTTCAACCGCTCCGCCGCCTGCCGTCGCCGTAAATTCCTTTGCCTCAAGCTCTTTTTGCTGCTCTTCCATCTGACGCTGCATCTTCTGCGCCTGTTTCATAAGATTTGCCATATTTCCCGGCATCGCTCCACCCGGAAAACCGCCTCTTTTTGCCATAATCAATCCTCCACCGTTATCTTCATATTGATCTTTTGTTCTATATCTATGAATGTATCCTCAAAATGTCTGCCTTCTTCTACATGACGCACTTCTACTTCCACACGTTTTCCGATCCGTTCTTCGATTAATTTTTCCAACTCTTCAACGTGATCTTCCCGCCCTACGACGCTTGCCGCAAGACTGTCCGGAAGAACGATCAAAAGCCGGTTGTCTCCGCCCAGACTTAAGCGGGCGCTTTTCAGATACCCCTTTATAATACCTGAAGCTTCTCCGGCAATCATTCTAAAATTCTTTACGACTTCCTGTACGTCTTCGGGAATCGCATCTGGAATTTGCGGTCTCTGCGCACGAGCGCCTGCAAAATCGCCCTCGGTGTTTCCATTAATCACCGATCCGCCTGCGATCTGCGCTCCGTCTCCGTTTACATAGACGATCTGCCCCTGCATATTTGCTGAAGCTTCCATGCTTTTTTCCACTTTTTCTTCCACCGCACGGATCCGCTCTAAAATAGTATCCTGCTTCGTTTCCATTGCCGGAGTACATAATTTAATCAAAGCCACCTCTAGCATGATTCTCTTTTGCGTCGCATATTTTAACTGCCCGGAAAGCTCTGAAAAAACACGGATATACCGGAATAACGCTGCTGTCTCGATCATCCCGGATTCTTCTTTTAACTGCATCATATTTTCCGTAGACACATCCAGAACATCCTCTATATTATCAGATGTTTTTACGAGAAGCAAGTTCCTTAAATACCATGTAAAATCTGCCGTAAGCTGCGTCAGATCTCTTCCCTGCATTACGAGTTCCTCCACAACGTCGAGCACACCCGGCACATCCGTATTGATCACTTTCCGCAAAAGTCTGCTGAATACATCCGTATCCACCGCTCCCAGCACTTCCAAAACATGCTCGTATGTCACCTTCTGCCCAAGATAGAATGCAATACACTGATCAAGAAGACTAAGCGCGTCTCTCATCGATCCGTCCGCCGCTTTCGCTATATAGCGCAGCGCTTTATCCTCTGCTTCTACATGCTCTGTATCCATCAATTCCTGCATACGTTCCGTAATCGTCTCAATACTGATCCTCTTGAAATCATAATGCTGACATCGTGATAAAATCGTGATCGGAATTTTATGAACTTCTGTTGTGGCAAGAATAAAGATAACATATTCCGGCGGCTCTTCCAATGTTTTAAGAAGCGCGTTAAACGCTCCTATAGACAGCATATGTACTTCATCAATAATATAAACCTTATATTTTCCTTCTGTCGGACGGTACGTCACCTCTTCCCGAATCTCACGGATATTATCAACGCCGTTATTAGACGCCGCGTCAATCTCAATCACATTCATAGACGTACCTGCCGCGATCGACTTACACATCTCGCACTCACCGCACGGACTGCCGTCAACCGGATGCTCACAGTTTACCGCTTTCGCAAATATTTTCGCAACCGTTGTTTTTCCCGTACCTCTTGTACCGCAGAAAAGATATGCATGTCCGATACGGTTTGCCTTGATCTGATTCTGTAATGTTGTAATAATATGATCCTGCCCTTTTACATCTCCAAACTCTGCCGGGCGAAATTTTCTATAAAGCGCCGTATATGACATGTTTTACACCTCTGCCTGATTTCTTAGTTTATTTCGTTTATTCATCGCCAAAACTGATACCTATTGTTTTCGCTTCTTTGATCAATCCGCATTTCGGATCTACCATCTTTAATTTTCCCGCCACTTCTTCAAGCGGAACTGCCGTCGTCTCGCCATCTCTCATAGCGACCATATATCCGTATTTTCCTTCCAGTATCATCTCGGCCGCCTTTGCTCCGACCCGAGTTGCAAATACACGGTCGTATGCACACGGAGAACCTCCGCGCTGTGTATGTCCCGGAACGGTAATTCTTACTTCCTTATCTGTCGCTTCTTGGATCTGCTCTGCCAGCTCATATGCGATAGACGGATATTTTCTCTTGGAGATCTTCTCTTTATATTCTTTCTTTTTCAGTTTTGCATCCTCTTTCGAGATTGCACCTTCCGCAACCGCAAGAATCGTAAACGGTTTTCCTTCTCTCGACCGTCTGTTGATCACATCTGTGATCACATTGATATCATAAGGGATTTCCGGAAGAAGGATAATATCCGCGCCGCCCGCTATACCTGCATGAAGCGTTACATATCCTACTTTGTGTCCCATTACCTCTATAATAAATACACGGCTGTGGGACGTTGCCGTCGTATGGATTCTGTCAATCGTATCTGTCGCAATATCCACCGCGCTCTGAAATCCGAATGTCATTTCTGTTCCCCACAGATCGTTATCGATCGTCTTCGGAAGCGTGATCACATTCAATCCCTCTTCCCGAAGAAGATTTGCCGTTTTATGCGTTCCGTTTCCTCCTAAAATAATAAGACAGTTCAGATTCAGCTTATGATATGTATGCTTCATCGCCTCTACTTTATCGAGCCCGTCTTTATCAGGAACTCTCATCAATTTAAACGGCTGTCTCGATGTTCCGAGAATCGTTCCGCCTCTTGTAAGAATGCCGGAAAAATCTTTCGGTGTAAGCATACTGAAGTCCGCATAGATCAATCCTTTATATCCGTCTTTAAAACCGTAGATCTCCACATCGTCCCGTTTGGAGCAGATTCCTTTCACAACTCCGCGCATCGCCGCATTTAATGCCTGACAGTCTCCGCCGCTTGTCAACATTCCGATTCTTAACATAACGCACCCTCCTTGATCGTATCATCCGTGCATAACGCACCCCAAAACTGTTTTTCTGATATTTGAATAGTTTCTATAATGCAAATAAGCAGCCGGTAATTCCGACCGCTTATTATTATACTCTATTTACGGAAATCCAACAAGAAATTTTAAAACTACAGTCTCTTAAGCAGTTCTTCTCTTTCTTTTTCAAATCCCGGTTTTCCAAGCAGGGCGAACATATTCTTCTTATAACTTTCAACACCCGGCTGGTTGAACGGATTAACGCCGAGTAAATATCCGCTCACTCCGCATGCAAATTCAAAAAAGTAAAACAATTCCCCGAGATAAAACTCATTCTGCTCCGGAATCTTTACCATAAGGTTCGGCACATTACCGTCCGTATGCGCAAGGATCGTTCCGTTCATCGCACTCTTGTTAATGAAATCAACATTTTTTCCGGCAAGATAATTCAATCCGTCAAGATCTACCGGTTCTTCGTTGATCACAATCTCTGCTCTTGATTTTTCTACATTAAGAACCGTCTCAAAAAGAATTCTGTTTCCATCCTGAATAAACTGTCCCATAGAATGAAGATCTGTCGTAAGATCTACAGATGCAGGAAAGATTCCTTTCTGATCCTTGCCTTCACTCTCTCCGTAAAGCTGTTTCCACCATTCGGATACATAATGAAGACTCGGTTCGTAGTTTGCCAGCACTTCCACAGTTTTTCCTTTACGAAGAAGAATATTCCTGACAGCCGCATACTGCATTGCGCCATTCTTTTCAAAATCAGCTTCCAAAGCCGCCTTTCTTCCCGATGCCGCTCCTTCCATTAATTTGTCGATATCCGCTCCGCTTACCGCGATCGGCAGCAAACCTACTGCAGTAAGAACAGAGAAACGACCGCCTACATCGTCCGGCACAACGAATGTCTCGTAACCTTCTTCTGTGGCAAGATTTTTCAACGCTCCTTTCGCTTTGTCCGTCGTTGCGTAAATCCTCTTTGCAGCCTCTTCTTTTCCGTATTTTTTCTCCAACAGTTCTTTAAATACGCGGAAAGCGATAGCCGGTTCCGTCGTCGTTCCCGATTTGGAGATCATATTGATTGAAAAATCACGATCTCCGATCACATCGATCAGATCTTTTACATATGTACTGCTGATACTGTTGCCGACATAATAAATCTCCGGAGATTTTCTCACTTCTTTTGATACAACGTTCGCAAAAGAGTGTCCGAGAAATTCGATTGCCGCTCTTGCTCCGAGATAAGATCCGCCGATTCCGATCACAAGAAGCACTTCCGAATCTTCTCTGATTTTCTCAGCCGCTTTTTTGATCCGGTCAAACTCATCTTTATCATAATCAACCGGAAGATCGATCCAGCCGAGGAAGTCGTTTCCGGCGCCCGTTCTTGCAAGCAGCTTTTCCTTTGCCTGCTCTGCCAGTTCGCTCATATACTGCATCTCATGATCCTGTACGAAACCACATGCCTTTGAATAATCAAATGTTACTTTGCTCATCACAATCCATCCTCTCTGATACTTATTTTATGATTTATCTTTTGTCTGTTTTATAGATCCGGCAGAATTACTCTCCGCCATATACTCTTATTTTAACAAATATACACTTCCTAAGCAAGAAATTCCTCCAGTATTTGCCGTATCGTCTCCTCTCTGATCTGCGGATGCCCGCTGTCCGGTTCGTGTTCTCCCCCTCCTCTGCCGACATTTTGACTGAGCTTTTCCGCTTTCTTTCTCTCTTGCGGCTCGCCTTCGATATTAATAGGAAGCCGTTTCTCTACCATACTGCTCCCTGTCTCATCTAAAATCTCTCTGACTGCCTGCGCCCGCCATTGTTCATACTCCGTCTCCTGCATTGTTGCGGCGCCTTTTGCGTTTTCCTTTCTATCTGCCCTGTTCTCCTGCACCGGTACTGTACCGGCAGACGCTCCTTCTTTCTTATCGTCCGCCCCGGCAAATGTTTTTTGTTCTTTTACTTTTCCACCTCCATTTACATTTTCTGACGGGATTACGTCAATAAATTCTTTTTCTTTCCTGTTCTGTCTTCTTACCCTGACAGCGCATACATTTTCCAAATAATCGACCATATACATTTTAATCGCTTTTATCTTATACGGCTCGTCCGACATACGAATGATCACCATAAGAAGCACCGCTTCCGCCGCCCCGCCTGCTATGTACTGATAAACCGTTTCCGTAAGTCCGCCTTCCATGTAAGAAAGCGCCGCGCCGATCACCGCTAAAATACCGACAAACCAAACAGACAACAGCTCGATCTGACGCCATGTGTGTATCCGAAACAAAAATCCTCTGTATTCATAGATATATTTTTCTACAAATACACCGACATTTTCCACAGACTCATGCGCCATACAGGCATGTTCGTATTTTGCCTTTACAAGTTTCATCAGCTTATGCGTACTTTTCGGCATATTTCCAGCCGCTTTTATCAATCTGTACAAGGTCATCCGGTTTACGATCTTTGCCAGCACCCCAAGTATCCCGACTGCCGCCATCACATACATGACCGATCCGGAACTTACCATCATTGTCTCAAGCATAACAAGCCCTCCTGTTTTTTTATCTTTCACACGCCCCGTCTGTCAACGTCCGCTTGTGTTTGTAGCCATTATAAGGCAGGATTTCTGTCTTGTCCGCAAAAACCGTTCTACATTTTTCTACACCGCGCAGCCTTTTCTTTTGTAGGTTTCCCGATTTTCTTCTTTCTCCTTTTTTTCGTGCCGCGCATTTTTTTGCAGATCATCTCATACTGTTTTAGATATACTTTTTATTTTTCCTCTCAACTGCAAGCATCCTCTCTCTCTGACTGTAATATGTATAAATACGTCTCCCTTGTTTTTCTCTTTCTTCCTTTCTGTTCCCGTTCGATTTTCAACCGACTGCACTCATGTCGACTTTTCTCGAAAACAGACGCACAAAATTTGTATTTTCTTCCTCTGTTTGTTATAATTCCTTTTATAAAAATGAAGAAATCTGTTTTCAGGAGGTAAAATCATGGAATACAAACCAAAGGGCGTCTGCTCACGTCTTATTCATTTTGACATCGTGGACAATAAAGTAAGAAACGTATCTTTTGTCGGAGGATGCAGCGGGAATCTTCAGGGAATTTCTCACCTCATCGAAGGTATGGATGTAGATGAGGCGATCTCGCGCATTGAAGGCATCCGGTGCGGATTCAAACCGACCTCTTGTCCGGATCAGCTTGCCATTGCATTAAAAGAAGCTCGAAACGCTTAATAAGATGCCCGGCAAGACAAACGCTTTATTTTTTGCACGTTAATATTTTACTGTTATTATTACTTTTTTAATCATCAGGAAGGAAATGCTATGAATACAAAACCTGTTTTCCACGGAAGCGATATCGAAAAAATATGTGAATACTATCATCTTAATCAGGAGGATATCGTCAACTTCGGCGCAAATGTAAATCCTATCGGTATCTCCACCCATGTAAAACAGGTTCTTGCATCCCATTTGGATCTTCTTTCCTCTTATCCCGACCGTGACTATCAATCTCTTCGGAATACCGTTTCAGAATACTGCGGCGTTCCCGCAGACTACGTACTGCCCGGGAACGGCTCGAGTGAACTTATCTCTCTTTTAATCGAAACACGCGCCCCAAAGCGCACCCTTCTCCTTGGACCAACCTATTCGGAATACTCCAGAGAGTTGTCACTTTCAAATAGCAAATGCAACGAGTTTCTTTTAAAAGAAACTGATGAGTTTATTTTAAATGTAGATTTTCTCTGTCAGTCGCTCCTTGCCGGAAGTTATGATTTTCTTATCATATGTAATCCGAACAATCCTACGTCATCTGCCATTCTCCGATCTGATATGGAACGTCTTCTTACATTTTGCGAACAGCATGACATCTTTGTCATGATAGATGAGACTTATGTTGAATTTGCCCCTGTTATCGAAGACGTCACAGCAGTACCTTTTACGAAAACATTCAAAAATCTAATGGTTTTACGAGGCGTGTCAAAATTTTTTGCAGCGCCCGGAGTCCGCTTAGGTTATGGTATCACGGGTAACATGCCGTTTTTAAAAGCAATGAAAGAAAAGCAGATTCCCTGGTCTTTGAACAGCCTCGGCGCTTTTGCCGGAGAACTCATGCTGAAAGACGAAGAATATATCAGACAGACCCGCCGTCTCATTCTTTCCGAACGGGAAAAAATGTACTCTGCTTTAAAAGAGCAGCCTGCTTATAAAACATATAAGCCATACGCTAACTTTCTGCTTGTAAAACTTCTCCAAAAAGAAACGACCGCCTTTGACGTATTTACTCACTGCGTCAAAAACGGTCTTATGATCCGCGATTGTTCTTCCTTCAAAAGTTTAGACGGAGAATTTATCCGGTTTTGTGTTATGGACAGCAAAGACAATCAACGTCTTCTCGACGAACTCTCTTTCCTATGCCGTCAAAAATAATATAAAATAAAATATGGCGATTGCAGCGGCTATGATCCCGAGTACAAGCAAGATTTTATTTTTCATTTGTATTCCCTCCTTCTCCTCCTTCAAATGTGATTTTATAATCATCTAAATCATATGCCTGAGCAAAGTATCCTTTCAGGATCGTCTTTGCATTACTTCTTGCATTCTCATAAAGCCCGTTTGCCACCGCGTCTTTTTCGGCCTGTTCTTTTAGTTTGGCAAACGCCGCGTTATTCTCTTCCAGACGGATCTGATTGAAAATGCTTTCCTTCTCATGATATACACGAAACGAATCTTCATCAACCTGCGAACTTAAGATTCTGACTTCAGGAAGTTTCACTTTGATAGAATCTTTTTTTACTTCATATCGAATCTCGCCAAAATCATATCCCGCCTTTACGATCACATTGTAACTATAGATATATTTACTCTGCGTAAACGGAATGTCAATACCGAACAATTTTCTTACATCTTCGGTAACATTTACTTCTGTGCAATTTGCCTCCTGTGTCGCCAACTCCCCGATATCTTCAAACCCAAGTTTGGTCGTCTGGCTTTCATGAGTAATATAGCGTTTCATACCGATCGCTCCCGCGCCTCCCGCAAGCGCGATAATCGCTATAATAATAAGTATCTTTTGAATTTTCCACGGAATCTTAATTTTGAGTTTCCTATTTTGTTTCTTTATTTCTCTTTTAATTTCCTTTTTCAATTCTTCTCTTGTATCTTTTTCCTCTTCACTATATCTTTTGTCCATACATTCTCCCTTCACACACCCGTACTGTCTGCAGCGGATACGATCTTACACATACTGTTTTTTATGCAGATTTCCTGTTCTTTACCGGATATCTGCTCTCCTTGATTATACCAGATTTCTTTCGCCTTTGCTCCGCTATTTTGCAGAATATGACTGCAGCCCCCGTACTTGCCACCGTAGCTAAAATCCCCGCGCCTACGATTGCCGCCGGGTTCGCGCTTCCATACTGACTTCGATATGCGATCACGTTCATCGGGATCAACTGAAGAGAAGAAATATTCATGATCAAAAACGTACACATTTCATTACTTGCGACTCCCTTGCGCCTCACCGGACCGGGCGCTTTTCCTGCCCGCCTTTCCTCTTCCAATGTTTCAAGTTCTTTCATCGCCTTTAATCCTGCCGGAGTTGCCGCCCACCCAAGACCGAGGATATTCGCAATAAAATTTGTTGTAATATGCTCCTGCGCTTTATGTTCTTTCGGCAGATCAGGAAAAAGAAAACGGATCACCGGACGCATTTTTTTTGCCGCACTTCCGATGATCCCTGCCTGTGCCGCAATCTCCATGATCCCACACCAAAACGACATAATCCCTATCATCGTAATACAAAGTGTCACCGCTTCTTTTGAAGAATCGAGCGCGGCATTTGTAATAACTTCCATCCTGCCGTTAAACGCTCCGAATATAATTCCGATCAAAATCATGCCTGCCCATAGATAATTCATACACTTCTCCGCTGTCTATGATTCATTTTTCATTCTTTCTGAATTATATTCTCTTCTCTCTTTCTTTTATTCCGATACTCCGAAAATATTTTTTATCGTCTTTTTTATCACATCTAATCACAATTTTCCTTTGATCAGTATCGTTCCTCACTCCACTCAAGAATCGTTCCTGTAGACGCATCTATTTCAAACTCATACTCTTTCCCGTCATAAATGATATCGCCTTCGTATTTATATTTTCCGTCATCGTAGTCTGATTGAATGCGAATATCGTTTTCCGATGCCCCCGGAACTCTTTCCAATGCGATCTTCTCTGCTTCCTCTATACTGATCCCCAAAGCTTCCGCATTATTTTGAGAATTTCCGCTTTTTTCTTTATCTGTTGTGCCTGCTGTATCCGCTGTGCCCGCTGTATCTGTTGTGCCTGCTCTGTCTGTTGTATCTACAGTTGAAATCCGCTCTGTATCTGCGCTTAATATTTGACCGTCTCTTCCGCTTATTTCATAATCATACTCTGTTCCTTCTACGTCAAACCGCACTTCATATACTTTCCTGCCATCGTCGATTTCCGAAGACACTCTCAGACGGGTCGTATCTGATTCTCTTACTCCCGCATCAGCCAATGCCGCTTCCAATGCCGCTTCTTTTCCGATATCTTTGCCGCCTTTTAGTCCACACCCTGCAAATACACCTGCTGTCACCATAGTCATCACTGCTACCGTTGCTATTTTTGTAAATTTTTTCATTTCTATTCTCCTTTCTTTATTTCACATCAGCATTTACTTTTACTTTGAAAACATTCGATTCCAAACTTCGGTTTATGCCTTTATTTTCTTTGATGAGATTACTATATCCCAAAAAGATTAAAATAACATTAAAGAACGAAAACAAATTTACATTGTCCTGTCATGACTTCGATTTTCTTAAATGAAAAACAAACTCACTTCCTTCGCCTTCTTTACTGACAACTTCTACACTTCCTCCATGTGCCTCTGCGATCCATTTCACCATAGACAAACCGAGCCCGCAGTGACTTCCTCCTGTTCTGGATTTATCCGCACGATAAAACCGTTCCCATATATGAGGAATATCCCCCTTTGAAATGCCGATGCCATGATCTTTTACTTTTCCGATAATATCCGAATCATTATGCACGGATAAACTCACTTCTATATCCCGTCCTTCCCCGTATCGCAGCGCATTAGACAGAAGATTTATCATCATTCTAATGTACAGCGTCTCATCAACTTCCGCCCATATTTCAGGTTCAATGTGACATATGATCTGACCGGCGTTTCCTTTTGATTCAGCAAGAAACTGTTGTTCACCGACGATCATTTCCGTCAGTTCACTTAAATTAACGTTTTCTTTCTCGATCTGCTGACGCCCCTGATCGGCTCTTGATAAAAACAGAAGCTGCGCGATCAGATCTGACATATTTTCCGCTTTCTGTTCGATCAGTTTCACCTGTGCTTTTTGCTTTGGCTTTAACGCTTCATCTTTTAAAAGCTGACCGCACTGAGCCATCATAACGCTTATCGGCGTTCTTAATTCATGCGAAACGTCCGAAGTGAACTGCTTTTCTCTTTTAAACACGGCTTCCAGCTCATCCAGCATCTCGTTAAACGTCTCCGCAAGGATATAAATCTCATCTCTGTTTTTTTTGTATCTCTTTTCCTTTGTTTCTCTTACTGTATCGATATTGTCAATTCTTCTCGAAAGATCCGCATCCATCCGTATCTTACACACAGTATCCGTAATATCTTTCACAGGCTTAAGCGTTCTTTTTGTGAAGCGATATCCTACGAACGCTGTCGCTGCGGCAAGCAGCGGAAGAAGAATAAACGCGATGCGAAGTATCGTCTGAAAACTCTCCTCCGATTCCGTCACAGATATCACTCCGCGTACATATATCTCCTTACCTTCTCCCGGTCTGAAAAAAAGATCGTATATATACCAGTCTTCTTCTCCTGCCTTATCTTTAATCTCTCTTACTTCTCCATCCAAAAAGTCCGGCTGCCGATCGAATCCCCCGGGAATCTTTCCATATAAAAAATATCCGGTTGAGTCATACATGGAAAGATAGACTCCGTTTTCCACAGAATAAAAATCCGAATCAATTTTTAATTCTCCGTCCTGCATTTCAATTTCTTCCAGACTCTCCTCTACTCTTCTTTCCAGTGACATTTTCGTAGACGCAAGTATCTCACGTCCACTCAAAGAAAACAATATTCCAAGAACCGTTCCGACAACCACAAGAATAAATATCGTATATAAAAGAGTTAATTTTATCTTTAAAGAAACTTTTTTCATTCTTCCTCCTTTAACACATAACCGACTCCTCTTACTGTATGAATGAGTTTTTTCTCTCTTCCGTCATCAATTTTTTTCCTCAAATACCGGATATACACATCTATAACATTTGAACTTCCCATATAGTCATAATTCCACAGATGCTGCTCCAATCTGTCTCGTGAAAGAACAATTCCCGCATTTTGGACCATATATCTCAGCAGCGCAAACTCTTTTCCCGAAAGTCTGATTTCTTCTTTACCTCTTATTACTTTATGCGTATCAAGATGTACTTCCAGATCCGCAATCGTGTAACATGTTTTCGGCATTTCCTCCGGCTTTCTCAAAAGCACCCGTACCCGGGCAAGCAGCTCTTCAAATGCAAACGGCTTTACAAGATAATCATTTGCACCTGCGTCAAGCCCTGCCACCCGATCTTCCACACTGTCTTTTGCAGTCAGTAATATAACCGGTGTAGAATCCTTTTTCCTCCTCATTTCCTTCAAAACGGATAATCCGTCTTTTTTCGGCATCATAATATCAAGAATTACCGCATCGTATTTTACGGCAGTCAAATATTCCTCGGCTTCCTTCCCGTCAAAACATGAATCCACACTATAATACTCATCTTTCAGACGCGCTGTTATAATTTTGTTCAGGTCCTTTTCATCTTCCGCAAGCAAAATTCTCATTTTATCAACTCCCTACTACAATACTTCGACCTTTCATTTCTGTTTGTCTTATTATATGAAAATCATCGGATCAAATCAATTCCCTCTTTTCCCTTGACAGAAGGCATCGCGACTTATATTCTGAAAACATCAGAGAAGATATAAAAGGAGCCGATTTTATGAATTCAAAAACAACAAGTGAAAAGCTTATCCAATTTATTGAAAACAGCCCATCAGCTTTTCATACGGTAGAAACAATTAAATTTCTTCTTTTAAAAAATAATTTCTCGGAATTGTGTGAGAACAAACACTGGCACATAACTGCCGGAGGAAATTATTTTGTGACACGAAATAATTCATCACTGATCGCATTTTCCATTCCCGAAAATCCACTTGCAGGAATGCGTATTATCGCAAGCCACAGTGATTCACCGACTTTTAAAATCAAAGAAAATCCCGAAATGGAATGCGGTCATCACTATGTCAAACTAAATGTAGAACGCTATGGAGGAATGATTTACGCACCTTGGCTCGATCGTCCGCTTTCTATTGCCGGAAGAGTGATTATTAAAGATAAAGAAACAAATAAATTACAATCGAAATTAATAAACATCGACAGAGATCTTGTTTTAATTCCAAATCTCGCAATTCATATGAATAGAGATATTAACAGCGGATATCAATATAATCCACAAAAAGATCTGCTTCCTCTTTACGGCAATCTTTCTGCAAAAGACACTTTTATGAAACAAATCGCCGATGCAGCCGAAGTGTCCGAACAGGACATTCTCGGACATGACCTCTTTCTTTACAACAGACAAAAAGCAAGCATATGGGGCGCTTCCAACGAATTTGTATCTGCTCCGCGGCTTGATGATCTGCAATGTGTGTTTGCCTCTGTTGAAGGATTTCTTGCAGGACAAAAACAAACTTATATGCCGATTCTCTCCGTTCTGGATAACGAAGAAGTTGGAAGTCAGACAAAACAGGGGGCTGCATCTACATTTTTATATGACACACTTACCCGCACTAACTCCTGTCTCGGACTTTCTGATGAAGACTACCTTATTCGGCTTGCAGACAGCTTTATGATTTCCGCAGACAATGCTCATGCGATCCATCCGAATCATCAAGACTGCTCTGATCCGGTCAATCATCCGTATCTAAACGGTGGGATCGTCATTAAATTTAACGCAAATCAAAAATACTGCACAGACGGATTTTCTTCTGCGGTATTTCGTGATCTGTGCCGCACAGTCAATGTTCCTGTCCAAACATTTGTCAACCGTTCCGACATGGCAGGAGGATCAACTCTCGGAAATATATCTAACACCCAAGTTGCAGTCGACACAGTCGATATCGGGCTGCCTCAGCTTGCCATGCATTCTCCCTACGAGACGGCAGGAGTATACGATACCGACTATTTTATCAAAGCTGCAGCCGAATTTTTCAGTTGAGCAAAGAAAGAAATCAAAAAATATAAAAATATTCCAAAATAAAGAAGGAGGATACAAATGACTTTAAAAATAGGTATTATCGGAACAAACTTTATAAGTGATGATTTTTGCGATGCCGCTGCGCAGGTTGACGGGATAGAGCTGTACGCTGTATATTCCAGATCCGCTGACACAGGAAATCATTTTGCCGAAAGACATAATATTCCCACTGTATTCACTGACTATGAACAGTTTCTTGATTCACCGATCGACGCAGTATACGTGGCTTCTCCTAATTTTGCACACTGCTCTCAATCTATAAAAGCAATGGAAAAGAAAAAGCATGTACTCTGTGAAAAAGTAATGGCATCAAATGAACAAGAGGCTCTTTCCATGATCGAGTGTGCCAAAAAAAATCACGTTGTCCTTTTAGAAGCAATGCGTCCCGATTTTGATCCCGCATTTGATATGATCAAAAACGCGCTTCCCCGCATTGGAAAAATTCGAAGAGCATCTTTTGAATTTTGCCAGTATTCAAGCCGCTATGATCGTTTCAAAGACGGAATTATAGAAAATGCATTTAATCCTGCACTCGGAAACGCCGCTGTATCAGACATCGGAGTTTATTGTATTCATTCCCTTGTCCGCCTTTTCGGTACACCTAAAAACATTCATTCTATGTCTTCCTCATTGGAAAACAATTTTGAATGCAGCGGCATTGTTCTGATGGAATATCCCGATATGATCGCAGAAGCAATCTATTCCAAAGTTACGGTTTCCTATCGTCCGAGCGTCATTCAAGGAGAAAACGGTTCTATCCTGATCGACTACATAAGTCATCCGACACAAATAGAACTCAGACTGCGGGAAGGCTCTCGTGATCCGATCAACGGTGGAATCAAAGAAATACTGCCTTATTCACCTGTAAACAACAATATGATTTATGAAATAAAAAATTTTCTTTCACTTGTTGAAAACAATGGAATCGAGCACGAATACCTACAATATTCGCTTGATACGATCCGCATTATAGATCATGTACTTGCTTCACATACTTCCGTACATTAAAAAATAGATCCATCTATTCTACTAAAAATAAATCGATCTATTCCAGTCATCTTGAGTTAAACTTTAATACAACAAATTAACGTTGCAAAAAAGACTGTATATCTTACTCTTACAAGAATTTCTTCTGTTTGATATACAGTCTTTTCTTTTATCTTAGCACTTTTTCTTTGCTTTTCCTATCCGCAGTGTACAAAGGATAATGTACTTTCTATCCTTTTCTTCTCTTTCTCTGAATCAAAGCAAGTACTGCCGCGGCTGTCATTGCTGCTCCTGCATACAGCATCGGAGAAACATTATCTCCTGTTTGAACTGCTCCGTCATTCTTCTCCGGTGTCGGCTGTGGATCTGGATTTGGAGTAGGAGTCGCAGTTTCTTCTTCAACTTCAATTTCCACACTGTCCGTAACTTTAACTTTCTTTTCACCCTGCACTGCCATTGCCGTGATAACAGCTAAAATGCTGCAACGCATGACACCACGGATATACAAAACTTTGACAGGAGGCAGATAATGAAAATACTTCAAACAATAGCCGGCTTCGGGGCGAAGTCGGGCGGCACATCGACTTGCACATACGACCTGCTCAACGCCATGCACAGGGAAAATTACGAGGTGGACTTGATGACACTGGTCGTAAAGGACACTTCGGACAGACTGATGGGCAAGGGAGAACAATGGATAAAGGCTTTGCCCAACGATGGGATAAGTTCTTACGGTTATTCATCCAACATGAACAAGTTTCTCGGTCAGTCGGACTATGACCTTTACCATACTAACGGGATGTGGATGCACTGCAATCATGAGACTTGCGTTGTCGCACGCAGAAAAGGGAAACCTTATATCATCACTCCTCACGGAATGCTTTATCCGCAAGCGATGGCTCGTTCTTCGTGGAAAAAGAAACTGTTGCTTGCCATAGGTGGTGTCGACAAAGATTTAAGGTCGGCAGCCTGCATCCATGCGACTTGTAAGGAGGAAATGGAGCATTACAGGGATTTGGGCTATAAGAACCCTGTCGCAGTTATCCCAAATCCCGTAACGATTCCCGATTTTATATCCGATATAACAGTACCGCAAGAGAGGAGAAGCATTGGGTATTTAGGTAGGCTTCACCCATATAAGCGACCTGATGCTTTGATAAAGGCATGGGCACAATTGGCAGGAGACACTAAAGGTTTTGAATTGATGGGGAAAGGTACAGATGAGTATGAGCGATATTTGTATAACCTTGTCACCGAGTTGCAAATCAAGAATATTTCATTTCTCGGAATGGTAACAGGCAAAGAAAAATATAAAACATTAGCATCTATACGAGCGTTATGTGTTCCCAGCAAAACGGAGAATTTCGGGATGACGGTAGCAGAGGCTCTGATAGCCGGAACCCCTGTAATCTGTACAAATACTGCCCCTTGGGAGGATTTGAACACGTATCATTGCGGTTGGTGGGTCGATAACGACATTGACATATTGGCACAAACTATCCGTGATGTGTTACAACTACCGCAGAGTGAGATTGAAAAGATGGGAGAGAATGGAAAGAGGTTGGTCGAAAGCAAATATAAAGATACCCAAGTTGCCACAATGATGAAACGTATCTATGAATGGATATTGAACGGTGGGGAAAAACCGGAGTTTGTGTATGACTGAAACAAAAATTGATTTATCGAAGTATCACAATGCGCTAAACAGGAAGCATCAGTTGGTGCGGTTGCTGTGGAGCGTGGTGTGGGGGGGGCTTGCCCGTCCGTTACCTCGGAGTTTGGGAAGCGGATGGAAGCGGTTCCTGCTGCGGCTGTTCGGGGCGAAGATACATCCAACCGCAATTGTGTATTCTTCCGCCAAAGTGTATTATCCCGCCAATTTGGAGATGGAGGCATACAGCTGTTTGGCATCGGATGTAGATTGCTATAATGTGGCTCCGATACGAATCGGAGCGAACACGACCGTGTCGCAAGGGGCTTACCTGTGTACAGCGAGCCATGACATAACCAATCCGCTGAATCCGCTGATTACCGCTCCCATCGTGATAGAAGACCAGGCGTGGATAGCTGCCGGGGCTTTTGTGGGTATGGGAGTAGAAATAGGACAAGGGGCGGTTGTCGGAGCACGTGCCACTGTATTCAAAGATGTGGAGGCTTGGACTGTAGTAGGCGGCAATCCGTGGCCCTTTGTCGTCGGCACTGCCACGTCCGTAAACTTTGCCATCTTTCAGTACGGGTGTGAAGGCGTCTGTGTCCCAACCCTCACCAGCGGGAACCACATCCACATGGCTGAGAACGCCGAGAATGTCATCACCGCTACCAATTTCGATGCGACCGGCGACATTCTCCACATTCTTGGTCGTAAAACCATCGCGCTCAGCCATGGCTAAGGCGTGCCGCAGTGCTTCTGCTGGACCGTGACCAAGTGGTTCGTCCTTGCTTCCGTGCTCG
>ERZ773260.2582-NODE-2582-length-19467-cov-9.676540_pt1 | contig 19467 bp, 17 predicted proteins | sample MGYA00511387_ERZ773260 | MGnify/ENA primary metagenome ERZ773260 (study PRJEB29015, sample SAMEA2737745) | human gut metagenome | biome: human gut; feature: human-associated habitat; material: faeces | place: China | collected 2012 ... | reverse complement strand
GCACAGATAAAAGCATCTTGACGAACATCACGTTCGTCGCCATGAGCAGGCACATCGAGCCGAACATCCGGCACCAGCCATTAAAAATGTCCGACGTATTCCGGCTTCCGCCCATACCAAAGGCCAGCGGCGAGGTGATCGTCAGCACGGCGAGGATAAAATATCGCTCCGCCATTTCCATAATGAGCTTGAACGTCTGAAACATGACGATGATGCCGCAGATCACGACAAGCAGCCAAGAACCGGTCAGACCGCCGAAGGAGGCTTCGTCTGCGAATGTAATATTCACAGCGTCCGGCATTTCCAGCAGTTCAATGACGGTCGAGGTCATATTCAGCCCCAGCTCACAGATCTGCGGACTTGCCACAAGCAAGAAAGAAAAGGCAAACGTCCTTGTGAACAGGAGTTTTGGATCTTCCGCGTCGAAGCCAAGCCCCGCCGCCATGCCGCGCGTGGCCTGAAAGACAAGGTTTCCGATGAGCAGCGCCCAGCCCACGCCCAGCATGATCTGCCGGATGGTGTCGATGATGGGAATGTGCTCGCGCAGATAATTTACGCGAACCATGCTCGGCTGCGCATTATCAAGGTGTTCTATGCTTTGTAAAAAATAATGATCTCCTATCATGTGAAAAAATGCGTGTTAAAGTTTAATCATGACAGAACAGAATATTAGGACTCAGAGGAAGTGTCATACAAAACACTTCCTCTGGCGGAAGCGTACAAGGTACGCAAAAAACATAAATAGGAGATTGTAACATGGATAATCAAATAAAAACATCAGAGGCAATTACAATTAGATATATACCAGAAGATGCTCAGCGGCTTCGTGCTGAAGCAAAGGCTGCCGGTTGTTCTCTGAGCGAATTGATTCGTGAACGCTCCCTTCGGGCAGATATGGAGGCTGAATTATTGAAGATACGCATTCAGAAAATCTCCGCTCAGCTTTGTCGTCACAATCTTATTGTGCATGAGATTCATGACAAAGATGCTCGTAACGCTTTTTTGAATTGGGAGGCAGAAGCATGGCAGTGTTTAAAGTGATTTCTGTTCCGCAGAAGTATGCTGACGAAGACGCTTATGCAGATTTGATCCATTACTGTATCAGGCCCATGAAGACGCCGGGCAATTTCATTGACGGCTTCGGCGTTCTGCCGCAGCTTGCGGCAGAGCAGATGCAGATCGTATCGCATGCCTACCGGCAGGATCATGGCATTCGCCTGCAGCATTGGATCATCAGCTTTGAAAAGGGTGAGATTCGGGACGCTTGGCATGCCAATCAGTTTGCACAGCAGGCATGCTGGTTTTACGCCGAACGCTATCAGATCCTCTACAGCGTCCATGAGGATGCCCAAAACATTCATATTCATTTTGTTATGAACATGATCTCGTTTCAGGACGGAACCCGCTATACCGGAAAAAAGAAGGATTACTATGATTTCCTCCGGTATCTGAATGACATTGCCGCTTTATTCGGCACCTATGTCTATCCGGTAAAGGATAACCAGGAATAGAAATCATGGTTATTGCGCAGACGCCTCCCATATTAAATTGAAGCTGCGAGGGTTGGCCCATGCCGCTCCCGCAGCCTGTTAATTGGAGCTGTCATATCCCAACAGCTCCAGCGCCAACAATACGCCCTTGGAAAAGGCAGCAATCGCTTTTGCGACTGCTGCCCATGTAATCATTTTACGGCATAGTCCATGCCGCCGATCAGCAGCAGTGCCGCTGTGAGCAGGAAACCCAATACATACCAGATCATACTTATTCCCCCTTTCCGATTCGTTTCTCGTATTCTCTGACCCTGCGATAAAACGTGCTTGGAGACAGTCCCAGTCGTTTCTGTGCCTCTACTGCGGTGATTTCCCTGCGGTGCCATAACATGAACACACTGTCAAAGCCTGCACATACAATCGGCTTTCGGCCTTTATAGACGCCGTTTTCTTTTGCAATGGCGATGCCCTCTCTCTGGCGCTGGAGAATATACTCCCGCTCCAGCTCTGCTACCGCACCGAACACAGTCAGCATGAATTTCCCCGTCGGCGTTGTGGTGTCGATGGCTTCTTTCTTGGAAACAAACTGTACCTGCTTGCTTTGAAGCTGTTCAATCAGCTCCAGAAGATCTCTTGTATTCCGCGCAAACCGGCTGATCGACTCCACAATGACGCAATCGCCGGTCCGCACAAAGGCCAACAGCTTTTGCAGCTCCGGGCGGGCCAGATTCTTACCGCTCATGCGATCAATGAAAACCTGCTCCACGCCAAGCGCCTGCATCAGCACCTCCTGCCGGACGGTGTTCTGTTCTTGGGTGCTGACCCGGATATAGCCGACCTTCATGTGAAATCTCCTGTGTCAATAGGGCGTACCCATATGGGATACAAAAATGCTCTCCCAATAGCGTCGGTTTTCCCCTTTTGACATATATGCCGCAGACCGCCCGACCCTATTGACCTATATCTCCCCATAATAGAAACACTCCTCAATTTCCTCCGGCTGCAATCCCTCGCCCAGCCATGTATCCACATCCTCCGGGGTATATCCGAATGCGCAGGCCAGATTTTTCAGTTCACGGACATAGCTGCCGCCGGAAACCTTTTGGACTCTGACGCTCTGCGTACCGGACAGCGGCCAGTCATATGCGCGGAGGTCATACAGATGCCGCACGGAGAAGGTGCCTTTGCTGCGCCCGCCATCCGGCAGCAGGCACAGAATGTCTCCTTCCCGAACCGCAACTTCCTCTACCGGGCCATGCAAACTTTTCCGAATGCTGGACAGCGCATAGTTTAAGATCTCCTTTGTGGAAGCATACAGATATACCTTTTGCTTTGGAAAATGGTACAGGCAAAACGGATTGTTCCCGCGCACGATATAAAGGCGCTCATGGTCGTCCAGCACCGTATAAGTAAAAGAACCGCGCAGCAGCTCCGATGTTATGCGTAGCGTATCCAGATCGATTGTTCCTGCCTGTTCCAGAAGCTGCACGATTGCAAAGCTGTCTGTCTCGATTCTTGAAGCAGGCAGCTTCTTTTCCAAGCGCAGCAGCTTGTCATTGCTTAGAATTCCGTTGTGTGCCAGCGCAAATGCGCTGCCGTCTGCGACTCCATAAAAGGGATGGTTGTTGCAGTTCTGCATTTCGGAGCCCTGTGTGGTCATTCTGGTGTGACCCATTACCGCCTTTACCTCTGCCGGAAGTCGAAAACGCATCCACCGGGCAGGAAATGGCCGCTTGTAGATACAGAGCTTCGTCCCGGTTCGATATGCGATTCCGGTCGCATCTGTTCCACGGATCTCACTGGAAATGGCAAGGGCGGAAATGATCCTGTTCTTCTGCTTTGCGGAAAGCGTTCCGCCGTAATCATAAAATCCAAACAGGCAGCACATTACAGCTCCACCTCACTCTCTACCGGCTCATTGAGATACAGTCGCCGCTCCTTCAGATACTGGATCAACTCCGGTTCCGTTACGCCTGCAATAAAATCTGATCACGAAAGCGCACGAAGCTCCTCATCGTTCAGGCATGTCACCACATCGCACAGGTGATCCGTCAACTGGATCGTCGCGGCAAGCGTGTTGTATTTGAGCGTACCTCTGAAAATACGGATCTCCACGGTGTCTTCGTTCGTCAGGTTCACGCAGGTATATCGGCCATAGTGATAGCTCTTGGCATGATCCATCATTTCCTTCGGCGTGTCCTTGTAGCCGTATCTCGCCGCCCAGCGCTCCAACTGGCGGTTTGTCCGGCGGCTGAATTTCAGAAGCTCGTTCCAATGCTTTTCCACAAAATAAAGCAGCCTTGCGATGGCTGCTTCCTGCTGCGCTGCCGTTCTGCCGAACGCAAGACGGCTGATATGGATATGCAGACCGCAGGTACAGGCCTGATGGGAACGATAGCCGAGCGAAACCGCTTCCGCCATGACTGCCTTCCACGGTAGCTGCGTCAAATGATATTCCACCGTTGCCGGATGGCTGACGATTTCAAACCCATCATCCAGACTGCCATCATGCTTGCAGTAGTAAAAATCATGCTCCTGGTTTCCAACGGCAAGGATCTGCTCTGCGTTGCTTCCAATTTCGCCGCCCTTGTCGATTTCCAGCTCTACGCCGAAGTATCGTGGCCCGTCTCCGTAGAAAATCGTTTCCGGGCGGTAATCGTAGTTGTGAATGACCTGATTTTTCAGAATATGATAGCAGTTTTCGCAATAGGGATAGTCCTCGCCGTCTCCCAGATAATACGCATTCTCGCAGTCGATCAGTTCCCCACAGCGTTCACAGTTTGTGTAATGGCTGTCATAGCATCGCTGGCAGAGCGGATGCGTCCGCGAACCGGCATTGGCGTCATTCCAAAGCCGCTCCCCACAGTCCGAGCAGACAATAGTTTCTTCGTCAAGGCAGTGTTCGCAGAAATAATCTCCTGCGAACAGCGTCAGCGCATCTTCTGGGAATTTCCGTCCGCAGATGCTGCATCCATGGTAGTCTCGCATAGTCGTTTTCCTCCAGATAAAAAGATAACCGCCGGACGCATCTGCATCCGACGGCTTCACAGCGATAATATGTGATTGAAATCAGCGATTTTTACGCAGTTTTCCGGAGAAATAAGGGAACATCATGGTAAAAAACAAAGAAGGAGTTTTTATCATGAACGATTATGATAGACAAGATTTGATCAAGCAGCGGGCCGGTTTGGAACCGCCCGCCCACGAAGGAGATTACTGGAGCGATGAAGACCGTGCGCGGTTGAAATGCCTGTTCGACATGGGTTTTGGTATCAGCGAAATTGCGCTGGAGCTCCGGCGCGGAGAGCCTGCTATCTGTCAACAGATAGCGCATATGGACCTGTTTGAGCGTAAGCGCCGCCGGCACAGGGTACGCCCCGCGCTTCCAAGCGGCTGCCTGTGCAAAGAATGCACAGCAGACCCGGAGGACTGCACCATCCGCCGGCTGCAGAAAGCAGCAAAGGAGGCCGTGTAATGTTTGAAGATTACCCGGATATCCTTTCACCGGAGGAAGCCGCAGACGCCCTCAGGATCGGCGAGAATGCGATTTATGAATTGCTGAACAGCAAAAAACTCAGCGCCTATAAAAACGGACGCAATTGGCTGATCCCAAAGGAAGCTGTGCGAAAATATGTTGTAGAGCAGTCAAAGCTGGAATGATCCACAAAGCAAGGTCCGAATCAGGAACGATTCGGGCCTTGCTTCGCTTTTGTGATCAGTTCAAGGATTCCCTGCAAGGTTTTGTCGATGCTTTCCTTATAAGCAACGTCAAGCTGACTGATTTTTGATGTTGTATCAGACCATGCGCTTTGATTGACCGTATTCCCGAATAACAGTTCATCGCTGCTGCAGGAAAGAATCTTGCAAACCGTCATAAGCGTGTCCAGACTGAACGCAGAATCGCCCAACTCGACATTTGCCAAAAAACGCGGACTGAGAGAACAAAGCTCGCTGAGCTGTTCTCTGGTGTATCCGGCAGCTTCGCGTTTCGCCCGAAGCCGCTTCCCAATTTCTGCTTTTGTTTCTTTATCCACGAAATCACCTCTAATCACAAGTTTAATATGTGTTATAAGAGGTTGAAATGTGATAAAAATTCATATAAAATATGTGATATAGAGTGATAGAAAAGAAAAGGGAGGGTTTCAGATGAAGTTTCGGCTGCTCGGTCAGGACGCAGCAATCAGCGAAGCGGCAGAAAGCTACAACACATATCGGAAACTATTCATTGGACAGGCCAAAACTGCGGCCAATCAATTCTTTGATACGTATGAAAGAAACCAGTCGCTGGAAGACGTTGTGAGAAAAACACCGGATCAAATTGCAGCGTGTATTGCGCCGTCGGTCGAGCTGTGTATTCAGATACTGGTCGACCACGGTGTTTATACCATTGACCGCGAACAATTCTCCAGCACATATCGGTCTTATCTGGATCGATGGAAGAAAGCGTATGAGGCGATCTGCGACCAGTATGACAGCATTGTTTCTGAGCAGGAGGAGCTGGATCAGTATCGTGTTGCGCGCCGGGAGAATCGCGGCCGCTGGGTCGGCGGAGGCTTCGGCGTCGGCGGTGCATTGAAAGGAGCTGCGACCGCAGGGGCTATGAACATGGTATCCGGCGCTGCACACAGGGTCGTAAACGGCGTCGGAAAGATTTTCTCATCATTATCTGCTTCAAGCGAAATGCGGAAGATCTTCAATGACAGCAAAACACGATCCAGTTTGGCCAGAAGCGTCTGGAATACAGTTTTTTATCTGCATTACGCGCTGATCGACTGCCTGGATCGTACCGGGGCTGATCACCTGCCTTATGAGGGACGCGAAACCTCAGGTATGGATCAAAAGGCAACCGCGATTTTGAATAATATCGGGCATATAGCCGACGCTTCTCAACGGTGCGAGGCGTTGTTGGAGGCCTTTCGGATCGACCCATATCTCTCTGACTGGTATTTGCTTGCGCTGCAAAGCGATGGCGATCCGGATGGAAAGCTGCAGGAAGCCGCAGATTATTTTGATATTCCCGGCATTGCCAGTACAAAACAATAACAAAAGCGACCAACCTTTTACAGTCGATCGCCTTTGGCTTGGTCATTTATTCTGTGTATGCATACGGCGGTAGCCAGCGGCAGCTGGCGCGGGGCTGAACGGCAGTAGTGCGGTGCCAGCGGCAGCAGCTTGATATAGTCTACAAATCCCTCATAATAGTGGTATCCGCGACAGCGGAAATACACTATTCATAAAAAAGACTTTCTCGATTGAGCAGCGGGGAAAGTGTGAAGGGGGCAAAAAGTCCCCTTCGCGTTCAATCAAAAGGTTTTCCGAACTTTTTGAAGTTCGGAAAACCGCACGCTGGCTTATCAATGATTTTCGGCAATTTCTTCGTTCTGCCGTCCTTTTCCCAGTTCATGGCCGGCAGTTCGTTACAATTTGCCGGAACCGGGAGACGCGGAAGGCGTTCCCCCAGGGGGAGCGTCTTCCGCGTCTTGTTTCGTTATCTGCTGTTGGCCCGGCTCCAGATCTTTTCCAGCGCCGCCCAGTCGCGCTGCGGGAGCTTGTCGTTCCAGGTCTCGACGCGCTTGCCCATCTGATAGGTGTGGCTGTTGGTGGCCTCCATGATCGCCTCATAGAACCAGTCTGCCGTGGTGCAGTCCGGCCAATCGATGCGGCCGGAGATCTTCATGTGGTTCTTCGACGGCTTGCGGCCGAGCACGCGGTTGACGATGGCGCAGGCCTCGGCGCGTGTGATCCTGTTTTCAGGTTTGAACGAGCCGTCGGAATAGCCCTCGATCAGACCGCTGTCCTTTGCTGCGGTGACGTACGGGGCGAACCAGTCGGTCGTCTTCACATCAGTGAAGTAGCTGTAGACGGCGGAGCCGTTTGCCTGCGAGAAGCTCACGGCGATCTTGGCGAATTCCGCACGCGTGATAGGTGCGTTCGGACGGAAGGTGCCGTCGGAGTAGCCGCCGAGGACGCCCATATGACAGAGCGTGGAAACGGCGTTGTTGTACCACTTGTCGGCGCTCACGTCGGAGAAGTTATTCTCGGAAGACCAGTTCCGCTGGCGGGCATCGTCGGTCAGCAGGCGGAAGAAGATCGTTGCGACCTCCGCACGGGTGATCCTGCCGTTCGGACGGACCGTACCGTCGGAGTAGCCAATCAGATAGGAATAGTGATCCTTGGTATTGAGACATGCGGCGGCGATGATGGACTTGGGAACGTTCCAGTCGATTTCGGTCGTTTCTTCTTCATAGCCGCAGTAGTTGCATTTACGCGTCACGGTTCTGGTATAGGAGCCGTCTTCCTGCTCGACCCAGTCGGTGGTGGTAGTTTCGACCTCGTTGTCCTTGTAGCCCTCTGCATACAGGCTGTCGTTTGCGCCGGCAACGCCGTTATCATAGGTAACGCCGTCTACCGTGACGCCATCGGTATGGTATGCCTTGGCATCGACCATTTTGCCGTCCTCCCAGACGGTGGTGTCGCCAAAGTTGACAACGGTTTTGGCTGTGTTATTTTTGGCAGCCTTTCCACCGAAACCGAAAAGTCGGGAGCAGGTATCCTTATCCACATCTACCCCAGTTACGGTGGTCTTGCCAGAAATATTCAGAATATACTTGTAATCACCCATATTGCTGTCGTTGATGTTCAGCACGGGCTTCAAGCTTTCGACGGTATTATTAACCGTGCAGCCCTTGAAATTGACGATGATATCATTCTTGCCTGCACCAAAGTCGGTATAGACATTGATGACCTTGCCGGTGGAGTTAAACGTGCAGTGATCAAAGGTCATCGTGGGCGAACTGTATGTCCAGACGGCGTAGTCGCCGGACGGGCAGTTAAAGGTAGTGTCCTTAAACATCGCGGAGGTATAACCCCAGTAGAAGGTCTTGCCATTGATTATACAATCCTCAACAACGGTTTGATCGGCACGGATAAAGCCCAGATAATCTGCGCCTGCAGACTGAAGCGTCATGTCCTTGAACGTAATCGTTTTTGCACCGTCAAAGCTGTAATCGCCGTTGTACTCTGTACCGAACTTATCTGGATCGGGCACTTCTGCGCCGATATTCCAACCCGTTTTGTCGGCACCTTGTCCAACAAAGGTCAGGTCCTTGCCCTTAGTCGTATTCGTGCTAGAAATACCATAGAGTGTGTACTTTGCAGCGGACAGCATGATGGTGTCGCCGCTTTTGGCTGCGGTAACAGCCGTTTCCAGCGTCTTATACGCTGTTTCCCAGCTCTGGCCTACATTTTCGTTGCTATCATTGCCATTTACAGCATCAACATAGATCGTCCCGCCAGCACTTGATGTTCCCGTAGCCTCTTCAGCAAACACTGCCGTGGGCAAAAGCGTCACAGCCATGCAGAGAATCAGCAACAGGGATAATATGCGTTTTTTCATTGACTTTCCTCCATATGTTTGAAGTATCTATATAAAGCCCGCCTTGCGGCAGGACAGATTTTATCTGCCGTACAGCTTTTGCCAGCAGTCCCGGCACAGCCGCACCTCTGCGCCCCCGTGCGGGAATAGACAAACGCTTTCCACGTATGCCCCAGGGGGCACTGCCACCAGACGCGGCGGTGGCTTCCGGGCGTTACCATCTCCGGCGTCAGGTTTCCGTTGAGGGTCGGGTGCCACTGCGCCGCCACATCCGGCGCTTTTGCGGCAAGATCATTGAACCCTTTCTGCACCATTTTCCCGCTACAGATGGGACGGCCTGTTCGTAATTTTTAGGGGCTGCCTCTTAGTGAGATACCCCTTTATTATATCACGGGTCGATTCTATCCGCAATAGCTATGCTGGCAAAACCTGTACTTTTCTTATTATTTTTTACAGTTTCTGCGCCCGTCTGAGAAATGTTCTGTGGGTAACGCTTATCATATTGAAACACTCCTTTCTAGGGTGTATCTGAAAACTCCCAACGCACCCGGACAGCGGATCTTTTCACGCTGCGCTGCACCATTTTTCCTTGAAATACGTCAGTATTCCTGCGAAAAAATGTCTTGCTCAGCGCAAAAATTTCTCGCTGCCGGTCACATTGGGAGTTTTCAGATACACCCTAAAAACGAAATGAAAGACTGTCCTGATACTCCGAGGGCGTTTTCCCGGTGATTTTTTTGAAGGTGCCGGAAAAATATGCAATATCGCGGTAGCCGCAGGCCTCCGCAACCTCGTAGACTTTCAGCTTTCCCTCGCGCAGCAACGCCATAGCCTTCTGGATGCGGCAGCGCGTAAGATACGCGCCGAGCGTCATATCCGTTTCCTTTTTGAACAGGTGGCTCAGATGTCCTTCGCTCAGTCCCAGCTGCGCTGCCGCCTGCCCGACGGACAGATCGCCGCTGCCGCAGTTTTGCTCAAGGTACACCATTGCCTCGCGCACATAGCGGCTCTTGGGGCCGGGCTTCACGCCGGGAAGCGGCTCTGGCTGCGGTGCGGTTTGTGCGGCGATGCGCTTTTGCAGCGCCAGAACGGCGTTTTCCAGATCGCCGTCATGAAAAGGCTTCAGCAGAAAGTCCACCGCGCCCAGACGGATGGCCGTCTGCGCGTAGGCGAACGAATCGTAGGCGGTCAGAATGATGACATACGCGCGGCTGCCTGCTTCGCGCAGCCGCCGCACCATCTCCAGCCCGTCCATCTTCGGCATTTTGAGATCTGTGATGATAAGCGTCGGCTGGCAGTCCTCCGCGACGGCAAGGGCCTGTTCGCCGTTGGCGGCTTCGCCGACCACGATGCAGTCCAGCGCCGCCCAGTCTACTGCCATGACGATACCCTTGCGGATCATTTCCTCATCCTCTACAACCATTACCCGCATCATACGCCGGGCCCTCCCTTCGCGGGCAGGCGCGCAAGAATACAGGCGCCGCCGCCCTCCGGATTTTCAAGACGCAGACCGAACGCGTCGCCGTAATGCTTGCGCAGGATCGTGTCTACATTTAATAGTCCCAGATGTCCCGTCTGCGTTTCCGGCGGTTTGTAAGGCCCCAGAAGGTCCGGCGGGAAGCCGCAGCCGTTGTCCCGGACGCGGATCTCGAGCACGTCCTGCTCCGCAAGCACGGCCGTGACGGAGAGTTCACCGTGTTCTACACCGGAAAGGCCGTGCAGAATAGCATTCTCTGCCAGCGGCTGCAGGAGCATTTTCGGAACCATGCACGAAAGAAGCGCCTCCGGCACGGCTTCTGTATAGGAAAAGCTCTCCGACAGGCGGATGCGCTGAATCTCGACGTACCGGCTCAAAATCTCCAACTCCCGCCGCAGGGGGACAAATTCGTCCGGCGTGATGCAGAAGCGAAGGATATCGGCAAGATTCGTTGACATCAGCGCCACCTGCGGCACTTGATTGATTTTGCTGATCCACTTCATGGTGTCGAGCGTGTTGCACAGAAAATGCGGGTTTAGCTGCGCCTGCAGCATGAGGATCTGCGCGCGGTTAAGTGCGCGCTGGTTTTCCAACAGTGCCTGCTGGTTGTGCCGGAGGGCGACGACCATGGTGTTGAACTGCTGTGCCAATTCGCCCAATTCGTCATGCCGGCCGGCGGGAACGGGAACCTGCACGTCCAGATTATTTTTCCCGACCTGCCGGATGGCGTGATGCAGTCTGCCGATCGGCTGGAAGACCTGCCGGCTTAGCTGCAGGCTGAGTACGACGCTTAAAATGATGCAGGCCAGCGCGCACAGCACGCTCACCGAGTACAAAAGCCGGAGTGTTCCGGCGCTGAGCGGCTGCGGCTGCTGCAGGACGAGATACAGACCGGTTTCGGTATGCTGCCGCACGGTATAGGAAACGTCGGCAGACAGACCGGTGAGCGCCTTGCCGGACAAAAGCTGCCCGCGCAGCGCGTCGGCAAGGCTCTGCGTCTGCGCCGGCTGCGTGCAGTAGACCGGACGCCAGCGCGCGTCGAGCAGAAGAAGTTCGTTCTGCGCACCAGCTGTGCCGCCGAGCAGTGTCCGCAGCTGCGTTTCCAGCATGCCGATGGTGAGATATCCGACCGGCGCGCCGTAGCGGTCGGTCAGGAGCATCGCAGCGTGCAGAAGCGGCTCGTCTGTGTCGGCCGGATCTTCTGCCGCGCTGCACACCAGAACACCGGTTCCGGCGCAGGCCGCCTCGTATAAAAGGCCCCAATTGGTCGGCAGCGACCGGATTTCGGGCGCTGTCTGTGTCGAATAGCGCCAGCGGCCGCTGATATCGTAAAGGTCAAAGCGTGCAAAGCTGCGCACGGACTCTGTAGCGTCGAACAGCTGGCTGTAGACCGCCGTGTCCTCCGCTTCTGCGTCAAACAGCGCCTGTGCAACGAGTGGATTGTGCTGCAGAGATGCGGCTGTCTGCAAAAAGCCGCTGTGCAGCGTATCAAGCGCCTCGCAGGAGGCGGACAGCTGCTGTTGGGCCGTCTGCTGGGCGTTCGACGTCATGCGCAGGCGGAAAATCTGCAGCAGCAGACCGGAGCACAACAGCATCGGCACCAGAGACACGGCCAGAAACGCCGCGTTCAGCCGCTGACGGAAGGAGGAAAAGTGAAGCCGCTTCATTGTTCCGCCTCCGTCCCGAGATAAAAGGCCCAACTCATCAGAATTGCTTCGCGGTGCTCGCTTGCCCAGCTTACGTCATACGCGACCTGACGAATGGCGGATAGTTCCGGCAGCTTGCTGGCAGGACTCACGTCGCTGCGCACCGGGCGGCGGTAAAAATCAGACTGCAGCAGCTGCTGCACGTCGTAGCTGACGGCAAAATCGAGAAACAGCTTTGCGTTGTCGGGGTGCGGCGCGCCCTTCAGCGCGGCGCAGCCGTCCGGTACGCAGCTTGTGCCGTCTGCGGGGTAGACCATGGCGATCCCGTCCCCAGCAGCAATGCGCTTGCGCGCGGTCTCCTCCAGCGTGATGCCGACGAGCGCTTCGCCGTTTGCAACGGCGGAAATGATCGCACCTGAACCGGACAGGAGCTTTCCGTCCAGGTTTTCCGCAAATGTTTGCAGCACCTCATCCGCGTCGCCGCCCAGCGCGCAGAGCATCGTCACGAGCGCGGTATAGCTCGAGCCGGAGACGGATGGATCGGCAAAGGCGATCTGCCCGCGCAGCGCAGGGTCGAGAAGATCGGCCCAGCAGCTGAGCTGTCCGGAGGACAGCAGCTTCGGATTGTAGACCAGCACGACCGGAAGCGAGGAAAACGGCGTCCAGCTGTTATCCTGCGCGCGGTACTGCGGCAAAATCTGCTCCGCGCCGCGGCAGACGTAGGGCTCGAACAGCGCCCGGCAGGCTTCGAGACTCTCGACACCGCCGCCGAACATCACGTCGGCCCGTGGTGCGTCCTGCTCCTTTTGCAGCTGCTCAAGCAGTTCGTTTGTGCCGCCCTGTACGACCTCGACCCAGATTCCGGTGCGCGATTCAAATTCCTTGACGATCGGCCACCAGACCTCTTTTTTGTGCGAGGTGTACAGAACGAGACGCTCCGATTCATCCGGCGCGTAGGCGGCTGTATCCTGTGCGGCGGGCGCGCAGCCAGTCAGAAGAGCGAATGCTATACATAATATCAGAATGCGTATGTGTTTCATAGTTTCCGTGTCCTGTAGCAGCGAGAACAAAATTCTCTGTTATTTTGCCCTGATTATAACACATCTCCGGCTCGGTTTTCATTGGATTTTTAAAATTATCGCAGAGAATCACAAATAATCGCAGATTCGTCCCCTGTTCTTTTGTGCAGAAACACCGTAAAATGAGAGCATACGATGCAGAATATCCTTTCGATGCTGCACGGAATCAAAATTTTATCAGGAGGAATATCAGAATGAAGAAGATGCTTGCGCTTCTGCTGGCTGCTGTGATGGTTCTGTCCATGGCTGCCTGCGCTGCCGCTCCGGCGACGACCCCGGCTGACACGCCCGCTCCCGCAGAAGATACCCAGACGACCGAAACCACTGAAACCACTGAAACCAACGAAACCACCGAGGCTCCCGCAGAGGAAACGCCCGCTGCCGAGCCCGAAAATCTGACTGCGACCCAGCAGATCATCAAGGAAGCCGAAGGCATGACGCTTGAAGAGCTCGCCAAGAAGGCCATCGAAGAGTCCAACGGCAAGATGTTCTACGGCGTCGGCAACTCCAGCCGCGGCAAGAGCGCCCTGCCTCTGTTCATTGAGTATCTGCAGTCCATCGATTCCAGCTACAACATGGAGTTCGAGTGGCAGCAGCCCAAGAACAACAAGATCTTCGATCAGCTGACCGCTGACTCCCTGAAGGGCACCGGCACGTTCGCCATGACCCTCATTCAGGATGGCAACCAGATCGAGAGCAAGATGGTTCAGACCGGCATCCTCGACACCTTCATCCCGAAGGACTGGGCCGATGCCAACGGCACCACCGCCGATGCCTACACCGGCTTCCTGCCGCTGCAGACGCTCAACAAGGTCTTTATGTACAACTGCGTGGGCGACAAGACCTACGATAACTGCTGGGACTTCGTCGCCGAGGGCGAGCATGGCCTGTTCATGGACATCGACTCCGAGATCGTCGGCAAGAACTTCCTGTACATGCTGACCCGCGACGACTACGCAGCGTGGCTGAAGGAGTCCTTTGAGGCTCTGTCCGCCGACGAGCAGGCATACTTCCAGCCCACTATCGCAGAGATGGAATCCGAAGCTGCCGACCTCGGCCTCGGCGCTGACGGCGCTTACGCGCTGGCATGGATCAAGCTGTGGGTCGAAAGCTACAACGCCCAGACCGACGACGGCCCCATCTGCAACACCCTTGTCGACGCTTCCGCGAAGGATCAGTTCGGCCTTCTCGTTTACTCAAAGCTCCGCTCCGTCGAGGAGTCCAGCTCCGTCTCCGTCAACAACATCAAGGTCGCCGCGTATGAGGACGGCTATCAGGGTATCGGCGGCTATGGCTACTGCCATTACCTGTTCGTCACCGACAACTCCCCGCTGCCCTGGACGGCCTGCGCCTTCATCGCCTACATGACCTGCACCGCCGACGGCTTCTCTGCCTGGGGCAAGGACATGGGCGGCTACTCCTCCAACCCGACCGTGGCAGAGGAGACTGAGGCCAACTTCCATCACTCCATCGGCGGCATGGCCGAGGACGGCACCACTGTTGAATTCGCAGCAAAGAACGACCGCGGCTATGAATGGTGGACGACCAACGGCAAGCTCGTGCTCGAGGATCCGGAATACTGCGCAGACGTTGCATTCACCGTCGGCAGCTGGATCGAAATGCTGAGCAAATACTCCGCAGGCTGATCTGTCAACCAGCACCTTACCGGCGCCCCTGGATGCGCATCCAGGGGCGCCTTTGCAAAAACATACCCCATCATCCGCCCTTCAAACCTGAGAAAAGAGGAGGAAGCCATGAGCCGACCCACTACCCTCCGCGCAAGCAGATCCACGATTGTGCTCAATAAGGTCAAGACCTTCTTTTCCAAGCCGCACAACGTCATTCTGCTGCTGCTTGGCATTGTCCTGACCTTCACCACGGTCGCGCCGATCGTCGCCATCGTGGAAGATACCTTCAAAATTCACGCCGGCACCATTGACGCCCATCTGACCGGGCAGGCGTCCGGCTATACGACCGTCAACTACACCGACCTTTTCACCAGCCGCATGGCAAAGACGAATCTGTGGACGCCGCTTCTCAACACGGTGCTCCTCGCTGTCGGCACGTGCGTGGTGTCCATTCTCTACGGCGGGCTGTTTGCGTTTTTGATTACGCGCACCGACCTTGCGTGGAGAAAATATCTGAGCTCCATCTTTATTTTCCCGTACATCATGCCGCAGTGGACGCTGGCCGTCGTGTGGCAGAACCTGTTTAACTCCAACGCCGTCACCGGCACGTCCAACGGTTTGCTTGCCGCCCTGTTCGGCGTCAACATGCCGATGTGGTGGTGCAAGGGCCTGTTCCCGAGCCTGATGGTTCTGGGCCTTCACTACGCGCCGTTCGCCTATATCCTCATCGGCGGCATTTTCCGCAACATGGACGCCAATCTTGAAGAGGCCGCGACCATTCTCGACACGCCCAAGTGGAAGACCATGTTCCGCATTACGCTTCCGATGGTCAAGCCCGCGATTTTGTCCACCATTCTGCTGGTCTTCGGCAGCGCGATGGGCTCTTACCCGGTGCCGCATTATCTGGGCCTGAGCACGCTGTCGACCAAGTATGTCTCGATGAACTCCAAGTATACGGGTGAAGCGAGCATTCTTGCCATCATCATGATGGTCTTCGGCGTGGCGATCATGCTTCTGAACCAGCTCTCGCTCAGAAGCCGCAAGAATTACACGACTGTCACCGGCAAGTCCGGCCAGATCTCCAAGATCACGCTCGGCAAAACCGGCCGCGTCGTCATCGCCTTGATCCTTGTGATTCTCACGTTCTTCACGAGCATCTTCCCCATCATTTCCTTCGCGTTCGAGACGTTCCTGCCGAATCCGGGCGACTATTCGTTCCTGTACACGGGCGACGCGTCGAACCTCACGACCAAGTGGTGGGTCACGGCGGAGAACGTCACCGAAAACGGCATGTACGGCCAGAAGGGCATTTTGTATAACGAGACGATCTGGCGTGCGTTCAAGGGCACGATCCTTGTCTCCGTGGCCTGTGCGCTGCTGGCCGGCTCCATCGGCACGATGATCGGCTACGCCGTCTCGAAAAACCGCCGCAGCCGCTGGGCGAACTATGTGAACTCCGTCGCTTTCCTGCCGTATCTCATGCCGTCCATCGCTGTGGGCGTCGCATTCTTCATCCTGTTCTCGACGGAAAAGCTGAACCTGTTCAATACCTACACGCTGCTCATTATCGTCGGCACGGTCAAATACATCCCGTTTGCCAGCCGCAGCAGCCTCAATTCCATGCTCCAGCTGTCGGGCGAGATCGAAGAAGCGGCCATCATTCAGGATATTCCCTGGATCAAGCGCATGACCCGCATCATCATCCCCATCCAGAAATCCTCGATCATTTCCGGTTTCCTGCTGCCGTTCATGACGTGCCTGCGTGAGCTGTCGCTGTTCATGCTGCTGTGCGTGCAGGGCTTCATCCTCTCGACGACGCTGGACTACTTCGACGAGATGGGACTCTACGCGTTCTCCAGCGGCATCAACCTGATCCTGATCGTGACCATTCTGGTCTGCAACACCCTCGTCAACAAAATCACGGGCGCAAGCCTCGACAAAGGAATCGGAGGATAAAGCTATGCCTGAAATCAAACTTGAACATATCACCAAGCGCTGGGGCAAGTTCTATGGTGTGGACGACCTGAATCTGGTCATTGAAAATAACGCGTTTGTCACCCTGCTGGGCCCCTCCGGCTGCGGCAAGACCACCACCCTGCGGATGATCGCGGGACTGGAGACCCCCACTAGCGGACGCATCACCATCGGCGACACGGTGGTATTCGACAGTGAACTGGGCATCAACATCCCCGCCAACAAGCGGAAGGTGGGCTTCCTCTTCCAGAACTATGCCCTGTGGCCCAACATGACCGTCTACCAGAATATTTCCTTCGGCCTGTCAAACATCAAGGAGGAAATGCCGAAGATCAGCTTTGAGGCGAAAAACGCCGCCCGTCTGGCACAGATCCTCAAAAATCCTCAGGATGTGGTAAAGACTCTTGAGGAATGCCGGGATAAAAACGGCAAGCTGGACGAAACGAAGGCCATCATCAAGCTGATCGATACCTACACCATCTCCCAGTACACTGCCCAAAAGCTGTTCGGCTATCATTTGGAGCAGGGTAAGGACGTGTCCGCCGAGGTAAAGGCTCTGGAAGAAAAGGTGGAGGCCGCTCGAAAGGCTCAGCCCTTCAACGAGAACTTTGAGCTTCTCAAGGACGGCGAGGTGGAAACTGCTGTGCGCAAGCTGACCAAAGAAGAGATCGACCTGTCCGTGCGCCGGGTGTCCCGCATCGTCAAAATCAGTATGTTCATGGACCGCTATCCCGCGGAGCTGTCCGGCGGTCAGCAGCAGCGTGTGGCCATCGCCCGGACGCTGGCTCCCGAGCCCAGCGTGCTGTTCATGGACGAGCCGCTTTCCAATCTGGATGCCAAACTGCGTCTGGAAATGCGCTATGAATTGCAGCGGCTCCATGTGGAGACCGGCTCCACCTTCGTATACGTCACCCACGACCAAATGGAGGCCATGACGCTGGCAACGCAGATCTGCCTGATGAACAACGGTGTCCTTCAGCAGTATGCCGCGCCGCTGGAAGTTTACAATCACCCTGCCAATCTTTTTGCGGCAGACTTCGTGGGCAACCCCTCCATCAACTTTGTGGAGGCCAAGGGCTGGCAGGGGCCTGAGGGCAGCATTGAGCTGACGCTGCTGGACGGACACAAGGCAGTTTTCACCCCCGAGCAGCCATTGCAGCTGCCCCAGTGGTTCCACCGGCGGGACGAGGAGCTGGAAGCCCAGGCGCAGGCTCTGAAGGCCCGTGCGGGAGAGAGCGGCTACGTGGAAAAGAGCAACAAGGACGAGACCTTCCGCTACCACATCGCCAGAGTCAACGACGAGGACGACGGCATCCACGAGGAGCCGATGCTCACCAACGAGGATCTGGTGCTGGGCATCCGCCCGGAGGTCCTGTCCATCACCGGCGGTGGAAATGTGGAGTGCGAGATTTACGGTGCCATGCCCACCGGCATGGAATCCACCGTCAAGGTGTGCATCGGAGAGTATTTGCTCACCGGCGTGGTCTTCGGCAGCACCCTGTTTACCATCGGAAGCAAACACCTGCTGGATATCACCGGCAGCAGCGTGATGCTCTTTGACCGGTCAAGCGGTCGGCGCATCACCTCCGGCACCCTGAAGCTGCTGTGATCCGGGGACTGTTATTCGATCTGGACGGCGTTCTGGTGAACACGAACCCCTTCCACGCCCGGGCGTGGCAGGAGCTTGCCGAAGAATTGGGAATTCCCTTCACTCCGGCAGACCAGGAGGCCTTTCTGGGCATCAGCCGGGCACAGTGCCTGGAAATTCTGCTGGAAAAGGGAAACCGCTCCCTTTCGGAATCCGAAAAAGAGAGGCTGTGCACCCGGAAAAATGACCGCTACCGGGAGCTGATCGGCACTTTGACCCCGGCGGCGCTGCTGCCGGGCGTGTCGGAATTCTTACGCGTTGCCCGGGCCGAGGGATACCGGACAGCTCTTGGCAGTGTCAGCAAAAATGCGGAGTTTGTCCTGAAAAAGCTGGAAATTACGGCGTTTTTTGACGCCGTCATCGACGGCAGGAAAATTGTAAACGGCAAGCCCAACCCGGAGGTGTTCCTCAAAGGAGCGGAGGCTCTGGGACTCCCACCTGAGCAGTGCCTGGTTTTCGAGGACTCAGCCGCAGGTATCGAGGCCGCCCACCGGGGCGGAATGAAAGCCATCGGCATCGGAACGGCCCGGCTGCTCCCGTCGGCAGAGCTGACCATCCCAGGCTTCTCCGGCGTAATGCCGGACGCGCTTCTGGCGCAGTTGCTATAACACTTTTGTCAGATTGATACCGTGTATCGGGGAACCTCTGAACAGTTCTGTTTCGGCTGGACAGCGAGTCTTTAGTCCCAGCTGTGCAGCTCAAAAAATGGGAACAATATCCGCATTTTCATACTGACTTTCATTCGTGAGGATGGAAATTTTAATATGAAGATCATAAAGCGACGGGTATCCATGATTTTTCATTCCGAAAATTACGGATGCCAGATTGGAACAGGAGTATGCGAAACCTATGCCCAGTTCAAATCCATCCGGGAGGATTCTCGGCAGCTTTGGAAAATTAAATTCTATGTGGACTCTGCCCGCAAGAATTTTGAACAGGCGCAGCAGCGCACATCCCACAAACAGGATCAGGAAATTTGATTCCTTCATTCTGTCAGAAAGGGGATAAAAGCATAATTTCAACGGGCAGCATCTGTAATCACTTACGGATGCTGCCCATCTTTTCTTTTTTCTGTGTTGTAAAACATCACCGTTGATAGAGAAGCGTCGCTCGCTGCTTGAACAGCTCCGAGCTGCGATAGTCCAAGCTC
>ERZ773260.2576-NODE-2576-length-19494-cov-3.594372_pt1 | contig 19494 bp, 17 predicted proteins | sample MGYA00511387_ERZ773260 | MGnify/ENA primary metagenome ERZ773260 (study PRJEB29015, sample SAMEA2737745) | human gut metagenome | biome: human gut; feature: human-associated habitat; material: faeces | place: China | collected 2012 ... | reverse complement strand
CTTCATATGCGATAAGAACTTATGAATCCAGCGCAAAATACCTGATTGGAAGCGTCACAAAGCAAAGCTTTGATTACGCTCTGTTTTACAACATCATGGAGCCAGGTATGCCCATAACATTAATCATATCAAACGATAAGACATTGTCAGGAAGCATTCCGGTATATGCAGTATCATCCGGAGAGCTTTCGTTTCTGACGGTAGAAGATACTATTAAGGTGCATTTACTGACTGATAAACATAATGAAATTCTAACTTGGTCATGTATAATAACTGGCTTTATTCTTTTGGTCGTTTCGCTCTTAATACGCGCTCGTTTGTTCAATTAATCCGGGCCTTTTTCTGCTATTTCCTGATGCCGTGACAAAAATTCCTTCGGTGTCATATCTGTATATTCTTTAAATATTTTCAAAAAATAACTGTATCTCTTAAATCCACACAGACTTACAACTTCCTTTAAATGATGTTTTTCATAAAGCAATTCCTTCGCTTTCTCTACCCGGATACGATTAAGGTATTCTGTAAGGGTACTTCCTGTTTCCTCATGAAAAATCCGGCTCAAATAGGAACTGTTTACTCCCACACTTACAGCACAGCTGCTCAGGCTGACCGATTCATTATAATGTTCCTGCAGGTAACTTACTGCCTTGCTTACTGCCTCCGAGAAACTTTCCTGCTTGTTCTCTCCTCTGATTTCACGCAGAACATTCAGATATAATCCTGCTATATTGGCAGACAATACTGTTTTACTTTTCGCACGTGTATACTCAAATAATTCAAAATTTTTTGGTATAAAATCCAGGCTGATTTTATGTTCTAATGTAATCCGCTCCAGCAAATCAAGAAGTTCCTTTGTTACAATAACGAACAGAGCTTCTTTTTCTGTTGGTATCTGTTCATAAATTTCTTTTACCATATTTTCTGCTGCATCCGGATCCATTCTATTGACAGCAGACAGAAGCCTGTTTTGCTGTTCAATTGTCATTGCCAGCGGAGCAGTCATTTTACGGGAAGTTTCCTTCTCCTCCTCCAGCTTGTGCTGTACGAATAACCTTAATGCATTATCCGAGAAAAAGGGGGGACAAATCTGCATATCTATCTGTATGCTGTAAATCCGGCGAATACTGTCCTGTGCGATCATTTGGCTGTTTTCAACCTTTTCTCTGAGCCTCGCTTCCGAGACATCTTCATAGAATCTGTTTATGATCACAAAACGATTCGGAGGAACATGTATGGCTAATACGTCCATACCATTTTCTGTACCATTCTCAAAAATACGGCCTATACCTTCCATCATGGCACTCTGTGCAATTTCCGAATAATTTTTCAGCATCGTCACCCATATCAGCGTAACCATTTTTCTGGAATTATCCGAATTAAATGGGTTTATGCCGCTAAGCAGAAGCCATTCGTATACCATACTCCTCAGCTCCTGCTTCTCCTCCCATGGAGATATTCTGCTCTTCTTTTCTTCAATAATATGAAGTGTCCGTTCCAGCAATTCTTCCGAAAGTCTGGATTTTAAAATATAATCATGAGCGCCATTTTTCAGGATTTCTCTTACATAGTCATAATCATCATAGCTGCTCACCGCAATCATGGCGATCCCCGGATATTTTTTTTCAATCATATCGGAAAGCACCACACCGTTTTTCCCCGGCATAGACACATCAAAAATAACCACATCCGTTCTATTTCTCGCTAAGAACTTCATGGCTTCTTCCGTTCCACGAGCTTCTCCTGCCAGGATAAAACTACCTTTTTGCCATAACTCCATCTGGCTGATATAATTACGGAACACATTCTCATCGTCAACTATCAAAACCGACAGCGGCATCCTTTTCACCCTCCCCAGGAAGCCTGAGTTCTACACAGGTAAACATATCTTCCAAGCTATAAATAGTACCGCCATATTGCTCGCCGTAAATTAAATGAATCCGGTTAAGCACATTAGCAAAACCTACCCTGCGAAACCCAGCTTTATTTTTTTTTGTAACTTCCGTCAGCAGCTGTTCTATCTGATCCCGGCTCATTCCACGCCCGTTATCCATAATTTTAAATATGATATCTTTCTCCTGCCGGAATATTTTAATCTGAATCACACCATCATTTTCTCTTGTTGAAATACCATGAATCAAGGCATTTTCTACAATAGGCTGCAGCAAAAGCTTCGGAATCCTGTAAGTCCATAATTCCTCATCCACATCCCATAAAAGCTGAAAAAAACCTCTGTATTTAAAACGTTCTATCGTTATATAATTTTCTATATATACACGCTCTTCCCATAGCGTAATAAACTCATTTCTGTTAGACAGTACACTGCGTAAAAGCTCTGACAAGGCAACAGCAACCCTTTCAATTTCCTCTTCCTTGCGCATATGAGCCACATATTGAATGCTGTCTATGGAATTATACAGAAAATGAGGTTCTATCTGTGCTGCAAGGACATCCTGCTCTGCCTCTCTTTTCAACCTTTCCTTCTGTCTCACCTCTTCCAACAAAAGGCTTATTCTCTCTACCATTTCATTAAAAGCACCGGACAAAAGCCCGATCTCATCTACAGCTGTAATATCCGATCTTACCGACAAATTACCATTCTGAATTTCTCTCATACTTTCCGTCAGCTTATGCAGATTAGTGCAAAGTTTTCCTGATAAATAAGCTGATGCGGCAACCGCAAATAATACTGCCATCATTCCAATAAAAAGAAATTTCCACTTAAGTTTATCCGCATCCTGCAAAAGCAGCCGATATGGAATTATACTGATTGTCGTCATTGTTTCCGTATCCGCTCCGTAACGGATAAAATACTGTTTTTCTCCATTCCACTTTAAATATCCGGTGTTATCACCAACCTCTTCCACCAAAGAAAGCAACTGTGCTTCCTTTCCTTTTTCCACTGTATTCGTATAAAAAAGAGTATCTAACGGCCCATAAATATAAATGTTTACTGCATCCAGCGGTTCAATCTGCCAAGTTGCAACCATAATATCATAATTCAATGATATAACCACAGCCGCCACTGCTTTTCCTCCGGATATAATCGGACATCCCAGAAGAACTTCTTTTTCTTCTCTGTTATAAAATATCCCCGAACGTTCTGTTTCGAGCGCTTTCCTCATAGCCGATTTTTCTAAATCTTTTTTCATAATCGGTTCATTATTAGCCTGATAAATCCTGCCATTATCTGTTACCAACATAATATTTTCAATATACTCTTTTTGGCTCATTAAACCGGACAGGTAGCTGCGGATTTTCTTTTTCTGCTGATAGTCATCATAGGAGGCTTCCACAAAAGGCTCCTTCATAGTTGGCAATATAATTTCCTGTTCAGTGGCAACTGCAAGAGATATTTTTCTGGCTTCTGTAAGCATACTGTTGAAATTTTCATCAGCAAACGAAATATACTGAGTCATATAAAGTTCTGTCGTTTTTTTAATCGTATTAATTTCTGTATAATATGAAATAACAAGGGATACGATCGTTGTCCCCAGTGCGATCAGCACTGAAATCATTAATATTTTAATTTGAATAGAATGTATTTTCCAACTTTTATTATTTTTTACCGGAATCATTTTCGATACCCTACTCTTCAAAAGAGATAAATTTATCTTTCGGATTGATTTACCATTTCCTAAGCCTAAGTGGTTTTCCATTGCCTGTCTTTTTATAAATATTCTTTTTGGCTGATAATTAAAATATGACATATTGATACCTCCTAACCTTCTTTTATCCGGTTAGTGAGGTGTCATCCAGATATCTATTGAGCACTCCTCCTTTCAGACTGCTTTATATTTTATAATATAGCAGCAATCAGCAAAAAGATATATCATTTTATTTTTATTTCCCTTTCATGCAAAGAGTTAATATATTCAATATTTCCTCATTGATCAGTTCAGGCCGATACCAATGAACCGCATGTCCGGACTCCTCCACAATAATCTGCTTGCTGTCCGTTGACCATGTCAGTAATTCATTCTGAAGTTTTTTACTATCTCCATAATTATTCAGATACCCGGACGTAACGATGCGCAGAGGAATGTCACCTAAATCTCCATTCTCCAAAACTTTAAAAGCATTGTCTTCTTTCCAGTCCCGCTCTCCGACCTGACATTTATTGTTAAATGTACGGATCAATGACTGGTCGATTGCTTTTAACTGTTCCGGTGCCTGTTCCATCCCATTCCTGCCAGTTGACAATACACATGCTGAATAAGGATAAACGGTGTTAAGCAGCAATCTGAATGCCCCTGCCTCATTCGCTATTGACATTGCTTTTTTCATTAATATGGTTCGTTTATAGACAAATGTCTTCGAGGGCAGCGGCTCTAAACCAGTATACATATCCGGGCTTGAACCATCAATTAATACTATTCCCACTACTTCATCACTATATCGCTGTGCGAATCGAAGCGCTTCCAGCGATGCAATTGAATGAGCAACAAAAACATATGGAGGTTTCTCCCCCGATTTCTTCAGTACTTCATGTATCTCTTCTGTAATCGTATCAATATCTCTTGGCGCATCCGTAACCTCACTCCATCCATAGCCGGGCCGGTCATATACCGCTACCCGGGCATACTTTGAAATTTCACTATATAACGGATAAAAATCAACATATCCGCTTGGCATCTGGTATCCAACACCAAATACAACCGTCACATCTCCGGTCCCTTCACTCCAGATATGCATATCATGGCCATTCACGTCAACTAACTGACCTGGCGGCGGATACAATTTCCTGTCCATAGCCCGCCCGGCCTGCTCATATATGATCCCTGATAACACCAGGATTATGACCATTAGTAAAATCTTCACCTTTAGCTTGAGTCTTTTTTTACCTCGTTTAATCACAGTCAGCTTCATTTTATTTCAACTCCTTTTCTTACAATCCCCTTAGGCTGTTAAATTGTTCCTGCGCCAGACAGACAGAATAATTCCTGCCGGAACCAGACCCGCTGTCAGTGCAAAATGGAATCCATTATGGTCTTGAAACTCCGCACGAATTCCAGAATGCAGCGTTTTGCATTTTACCTTATTACAAACTTCATTCAATTGGATATTTATCTTTTCATTCATTTCATGCCCCTTCGATTATGTAGTTTACTGCCTGTGTATAAATTTTCCATTCTTCTTTTTTATGCGTCAGCAGCTTTTTCCCTTCAGGGGGAATACGATAATACTTTCGTCTTTTGCCATTATCTGCATCATACCAGAAAGATTCAATAGCCTCATCATTTTCCAGGCTATGGAGCATCGGATATAGCGTGCCTCCTTTCAATGCAAAGATGTCTCATATATAGATATTCAATATATATAGATCATCTATATATATTGGATTTATTATATTCTATCATTATTTTTCTGTCAAGATTCTTTGCCGATCATGTGTTCCATTTGACTGAGGAGCAGACAGAAATGGCTGGACTCTATGAGTCCAGCCTGCATTTGTTCCTATTTAATACGGTTTACAACGCGGAAATCAATCCAGACTTACTTTCCGGTGAGACCAGAAATACTGCAGTAGACTTGGCTCTCACCAAATTGGGGACACCATATAGCCAGGCTTTACGAAACCAGGAAGGATATTTTGACTACAGTTCATTTGCCTATTGGTTATCCCGATATGGATTAAATCACATAGTTTCTCAAGTATTTTGCACTCAGCACAACTGCCTTCTTTGCTTCCTCGAGACTGCCTTCAAACGCCTTATCTTCTACTTCAATACAAGTATATCCATTGTATCCGATATCGGTAAGGGCGGATACATATCTGCCCCAGTCTACATCCCCGAGTCCCGGAAGTTTGGGTGACATGTATTCCAGCGGCGCTGCCATGATTCCTGCATCTGCGAGCCTGTCTTCATATACCTTGATATCTTTGTAGTGTACGTGGAAAATCTTGTCTTTGAACTCATACAATGGCTTAATATAATCAATTCTCTGCCATACAAAATGAGACGGATCATAATTTATGCCTAAATTAGGACTGTCAAGAATCTCAAAAACCTTTCTCCAGTTTGCCGGTGAGGTCATCAGGTTTTGTCCCCCCGGCCATTCATCTTCAGTGAATAGCATCGGGCAGTTTTCAATAGCAATCTTAACACCCTTCTCCTCTGCGTATTTCACAATCGGGGGCCATACCTCTTTCACAATTTCCAGATTTTCTGTGACTGTCTTATGTGGATCCCTCCCTATAAAAGTAGTAATCATATTCACATCCAGCATTGCAGATGCATCTATAAGCTTATAAAGGTGTGATATATAAGCCTTCCTTTTCTCCAGATCCGGTTCCAGTGTGTTCGGATAGTATGCAAGAGAAGAAATTTCAACGTCCCTTTTTTTACAATACTCATTGATGTATTTTGCCTTTTCCTGCGTCAGACCGGCCACATCGATATGGCTGACCCCTGCATAACGCCTCGACGCGCCCCCTTGCGGCCAGCATGCAACTTCCAGACATTCCAGATGGTTCTCTGCCGCAAAGTCAACAACCTCTTCAAAACTCATTCCCTCACATATCGATGTGATAAATCCCAATTTCATGCTGTGACCTCCTATTCTACTTTAAATAATTCTGATATTGTTCTTTTAGTTCCTTCAGATTTGGTATTTGTCCGGGACCGACTGCTTTTGTCTTAATCTCCGTCGAATGTTCCAGCTTACCGTCCCTTCTTAATCTTGAGCGTTCCTGTTCTTCCTCACTGAATATAGCACGGATTTTTCCGTTTTCTATTGACAGATCCCCATATATACCGCAGACCGGGCACTCTATAGAGGTATGGTCTTTTGATACTGTCAGCATGCTGCAGTGGCAGACCGGGCAGATTCCTTCCTCTTCTCCGCGCCATTTGATACGTTCCTCATCAGTCTCTGCATCCAAAGCAGCGGCAATATTGCGGCCTATGCTTCTGGCACGTTCCATCTCTGAATCATTTCCAAGTACGTGTTCACAGGCCATAGCCCCAAAATATTGATGCATGTCTATCACATCAATCCCCATCGACATAGTAAATTCGTACATGGTAGGCAGCATAAACGAAAGCCAGTTCTCTGTCATGGCGCCTCCCACGGAAAGCAATGCCCCGACACGCTTTTTAAAGCTTCTTTTATCCGGGAGCTGATCCACAGGCTTTCCTGCTTTTATGCCCTCATCAAATGTTGCTTTTCTGAAGGTGATGTCATGGGATGGTCCGATCCTGTCGCAGACTGTTTTAAATCTTCCTGTGGGTGACAGTACATAGGTCGGGCTTCCTGCAATCACTGCATCACATTCCATAAGCGCCTCATCAATGATATGCATATCATCTTTCAGAGGACAGCCGCCCTTCCCACGTCCCGTTGTCATTCCCACGACGCAGGAAATACATCCTGTACAGGCTTTGATATCAAGGTCATCCGCGCGGATAAACTGCACCTCATGTCCCGCCTTTTCACACTCCATCAGTGCCGCTTTTATCATGACGTCTGTGTTTCCCATCTTTCTTCCGAAGGAAATTCCCAATACCTTTTTCTTCATCTTTTGTTCTCCTGCGCAATCTCTACTTCACGTTCCATCGTACCAACAATTGGCACCGGAATATAAGCAGTTCTTGTAGATACTGTCAGTTCCACCCTGTGGCTGCCCTCCGACAGACCGTTTTCCTTCAGTACTCTTATATAAAGCGGTTCCCCATACTCCCATTTGTATGATGTCACTGTCTGCATTTCATCTAAAGTAAACCAGTCTTCCTGATCGACACTGCAGCGGATTTGTTCCCGCAGAATCTCTGTCCCGTCCAGCTTCACTTTTATATCGTTCACCATAGATAATGGAATGGCGCGGTAATATGTAATATGGGTCTGCAGTTCGAACCCGATGATCTGATGGTCAGCCATGATATTTTTGCATGTTCCTTTTATAAATACATTATTATCAAACATCGTTTATCCCCCTATCCTTCCATTTCCTGAATGTATCTGCGAATCATTTCCTGGTGTGCGGCAACCTGTTCTTTTTCAACCATAGGATGCCCCGGAAGAATCCAGCGGTTCCCTTCATATTCTGTTGCTACATATCCGTCATAATCATGATCATGGAGATACTGAAGCAGCCCCTTATAATCAACAGAGTATTCCTCCCCATCAGCCATCTCCCACAGCTTAAAGTGAAAATGCCTGATATATTTCATGTATTTGTCCAGTGTTTCATACGGTGTATTCTCGTATCCGTCAGCCAGCATAATATATGGCATATCCTTTTCTGATGCAATCGCTGCAAGCTCTGGTTTCATATTATGATGTTCATCAAATGCATGGGTACCGTCCAGCCCCTTGTCGAACAGGCTGTTAAAATAATCCACTACCTTTGGATTCGTTCCCAGCACCTTTATATTATAGTCGTTGTAAACCCTTGGAATCCTGCGGCAGAAGATGCCGGCATCTACCACGAGGCCGCAATACGGGGAATCCACACGGATCATTTCCTCAATAAATCCCCTTGTCTCCGGAATCCCGAAGCTCATGCCTGCATGTATTTCGAGGGCAAATGCAACGTCATATTTCTCAGCATACGGAAGCAGCGGCTCGATTACAAATGCAGGTACCATAGATACGAAACGTATCAAATGAAATCCCATGCGGTGTGCAAGTTTTATCTCGTCAATGAGAAGGTCTATACACTCCCTTTTTGTTAACGTCCGGTTGTTGTACAAATTTGTATTTAAAAATACATCTGAACAGACTGGTTTTATTTTATAGGTCTCCATCAGGTAATCCCAGTGCTTCAGCGATTCCTCAGACGGATGCGGTGTATTGTGGATCATCTGGTCCGGAAGGAGTTCCAGACCCTCAACTTTATTCTCTGCCAGATACTTCATAATGTCTTCCAGAGTCATCCTCTTATTCATATATTCATCCTGAAGGCTATACAGGCTTACGCACGTTTTAATTGCCATATTATCTCCTCTTTTCTCTATTCAAAATCTACGGACTTCCCGGTTTCTGCAGATTTTCTGACTGCATCCATGACTGCCAGAACTCTCCGTGTCTCGGGAATTTTCACAAGGAAATCCTCTTCTCCGTAATAGGCTTTTTTATAATTTTCAAAATAATCTCTGTGGCAGGTATTCACCTTCGGCACGTCTTCTGTTATAATTTTTCCCGGTGCAGGCGGTCCGAAGGAACGTGTTGGTCCTGCAGCCGTCATTGTCCTGGAGCCTCTTACATTCGTAAGAAGCTCTGTTGTCCTGACAATCTTCCCTTCCGGCTCGAAACCGTCCACATATGCGGTTCCCTTGTTTCCGCTCATAATCCAGTGCCGTTCGAACCACTTATCCTGCGGTTTGTCAGCTAACAAATAGGTTCCCAGTTCAACTTCCGCCATCACGTGATTATCAAACCTCAGCAGGATTTTAAAATAATCATCCACTTCAAAATTAATGACATTTCTCACATCCGCATAGATGGATGTAATTTTTGCTTCCGGCATCATGAAGAGAATCTGGTCGATCAAATGTACTCCCCAGTCATAAAGCATGCCTCCGCCTTCGCTTATGTAAACATGCCAGTCATGCATATTTCCATTAAATCCATAGAGACTGTTTTTCATCATATAAACGTCCCCGAGAGCCTTTTGGTCAAAGATTTCTTTCATGATCCTGAAATCCTGATCCAGACGCCTCTGATGGTGAACCGTAAATTTCACCCCGCACTCATTTGTTACGCGGACCATGTCATCCAGTTCCTCCGGAGACATGGCTACCGGCTTCTCACATATAATATCTTTTCCCGCTTCTGCCGCCTGTATAACCAGATCGTGATGCTGGTTATTATTTGCCGCAATCAGTACAACGTCCACTTCCGGGTCTACCAAAAGCGCCTCGTTGCTTTCGTATCTTTTTAACCCTTCCCTGACATCGTCCAATTGTTTCGGATCCCTGTCAGAAAATCCGACCAAACGAAAGCCTTCCATCTGACTGAGCATTGTCTCATGCTCATGTCCCATAAAACCATGACCAATCACTGCGATTCTGATATCTTCCATTTTGCCCTCCAATTTAACCCCTGCTTTTTAATCCAGCTTGATTTCCTGACCCGTCTCCGCTGCTTTATAGATTGTGTCGAGAATCTGAGTCACTACAAATGCCTGCTCCGGTTTTACAAGCGGCTCTTTATCCTCGATAATTGCTTCCAGCCACTGTTTACATTCCAGCACTTCCGGGGAACCGCCGCCATTTCCTTCAAAAAACGCAATTGCCCCTGCATCTGAAATATGCTCTTCCGTTAAAATTCCGCCGGTTGTCTCATTAAATACAAGATCATATCCTTCCTGGCTCATTCCGCCAATCATCTCTGCGCCTGCCTTTGTTCCGCAAAGGGTGGCAGCCGCCTCTCTTGAATCCTTGACATTCAGTGCCCATGCAGACTCAAGGAAGATCGCCGCACCGTTTTTCATTTTGATGTAACCGAACGCTGAATCTTCAACCTCATAAGTCTGCGGATCCCACGGCCCAAACATATTGCCTTCTGCCGCTTCCGGAAGATGCCCCAGTTTTTCAAAAACAGATCCTGTAATGGATGCGGGCTCATAGTTATCCATGCACCATAATGTGATATCCAAGGCATGCGTTCCGATATCAATCAGCGGACCGCCGCCCTGTTTTGACTTATCCGGAAACACGCCCCATGTAGGTACGGCTCTCCTTCTGACTGCATGTGCCTTTGCAAAATAGATTTCTCCAAGTTTCCCTTCTTCACAGGCTCTCTTAAGTGCCCGTGCGTCTGTACGGAAACGGTTCTGATATCCAATTGTAAATTTCTTTCCGGATTTCTTCCATGCATCCATCATTTTCTGTGCATCTTCTGTTGTCGCAGCCATTGGTTTTTCGCAAAGTACATGTTTCCCTGCATGAAAGGCCGCTACCGTAACCGGGCAGTGTGAGTTATTCGGTGTGCATACATGCACGACATCAATCGCTTCATCTTTCATCATTTCGTTATAGTCTGTATAAACTTTTGCATCAGGTGTACCGAATTTCTCAGCACCCGCTTTTGCACGTTCTTCAATAATGTCACAAAAAGCCACGATTTCACATTTATCACTCTGCGATGTAAGCGCCGGAAAATGTTTTTGATTTGCGATTCCTCCACACCCTACAACTGCCACCTGTAATTTTCCATTCTTCATCTTCATTTCCTCCTGATTTTTTTGATTAGTTATTATTATTTTCTCTTAATTTTTGGCGGATATTATCTGCATCCTTGTCACTCATATTCCATAACAAACACGCAAGTGCGGCCACGATGAAAAGAATTGCCGGAATTAAGTTAACTACCGTATTAATTCCTTTTAATGCTGATGCAGTTTGCTCTGCATTTGCCACATAACCAAAAGCCGCCAGAAGAAGCACTCCGATTGAACCGCCCAGTGCATTCCCAATCTTTGTAGCCAGACCATATGTTGCATATGCCGTCCCGTCTGTCCTCACTCCGGTCTTTAACTCCATATAATCTACGGAATCTGACACCATCGATAACGTCATTGGGAAACCGACATTAAACAGGCCAAATATCCAGCATCCTGTCAGAACCATTGTCATATTATCAAACGGTGCAAAATAAATGACTAAAAGCCCGACTGCCTGAATCAGCATAGATCCCATCAGGACATTTCTTTTTCCGAATTTTTTTGCCGCCATCGGTACAAAAAAGGAACCGATTACAGCGCCGATAGAAGGAATCGTCATGATAAGGGCAATCAATGTAAAGGAACCGAGGCAATAGATAACATAAAATGCACACACTGCGATACGCCCCATGAATGCCGTCATCTGAAGTGTCATTATCAGCATGACAATCATCAGGTACTTATTCTTAACCAGATTATTGATCGTTGTTTTGAAGGAAAATTTCTGTATTTCCCCAATTGGCTGCACATTTTCTTTTGCAGTAAAGAAAACGATTAAAAACAGCGGGATGGCTACGATTCCATAAATAGCAGCTACCATCATATATCCGTGTCCATTTGCAACTTCTGCCCCTGAACCTGAGAATTTCAGTGCAAGACCTGCGGAACAGGCATTCACGATAATCATTCCAAGATTCATGCCGATGTTTCTGGAGGTATTAATCGTATTTCTCTGTGCGGCATCTTCTGTCATTACACCTGCCAGGGCCGCATAAGGAATATTGGTCAATGTATATAACATTCCCGCTATGATGTATGTTGCCGCTGCCCATATAACCCCTGCCACACTGGAACCGCCGAAGGGATTTGTAAATGTCAGAACTCCAAACAGTGCCAGAAACGGACATCCAAACGCTATGTACGGGCGGAACCTCCCGAATCTGGAGCGTGTCCGTTCTGCGATTGCCCCCATCATCGGGTCATTTACAGCATCCCATATACGGGCGCCCATCATAATTACCGACACAATGGCCGGGGCAAGGCCGACAACATCTGTGTAAAATAATGTCAAATACGAACCGACAAAAGTCCATACGAACTGTGATGCCAAATCCCCAAAACCATAGCATATGACTGCCGCTCTCGAAGCCCTCTTTTGATTTTCCATAATACTTTCTCCATTCATTATTAGTAGTCACATTTCACATTTGAATTGTAAGACGCCTTCTCAAATTCATTTTGTAAGATAAGTATATCCTGAGACAACTTTATTTGCTTTTATACAGTTTCAAAATACATGTCTATTTTTGCTATATGCAGCAAAAAAAAGAAACCATTGCAACAACCATACTATGATTGTTGCAATGATTTCTCTCATTTAGTGTTTCTTAGTAATCCTTATAAATATGGAACAAGGCAATTTCATGAGGCTGCAGCTCAGAAACAAATTCAAGCTCTCCCTGGCCGGAATATACCCTTTCCATGCTCAGATGCGGTGCACATATATTTCTTAAATACTTCACATCACTCCCTGAAAGTTCTGCCTCGCAGTTAAAACGGATCCATTCCGTAAGTATGCACCCATACTGATTATTCAGCAAATGTTTTTTTACGATATATTTCTGGTCTGATACTACATTTTTAAGCCTGAAGGAAACTTCCAGCATCTTGTTATCTTCAAAAATAGCGTCCAAATTCCTGATATCCAGATCATCCTCATCTTTCATATAATAATTGGCGCTGTACCACTTAAAGTTAAAGCACACAATATAATAATCTCCATGCTCATTTGCCGTCACAATATAATTGGGTCCCGAAGAGACAAATAAAGGCCCCAGCTGGTTGAGGAAGTCAATTGCATAATAAGCCGGTTTTCTTACCCCGTCTTTTGTAAGAAGCCCTACCCCTCCCTGTATAATATTTACAGAATCATAATAAGTACTGATCCAGTCTGATCCCATCCAGAAACAGGCCGTATCCACCCTCCCCCACATGGCAGCTGTCATTTTCATAATAAACGCAGCCCTGAAACAGCTGTCATTCAAATAATTCCGATTGGAAAGGGCATTGCTCCACTCTGTAATACACAGCTTCCTGTCTGCAACCTGGCATTCCCGCATGATATTTTTCACGATGTCGATCTGTTCCGAAAGAAAATCAAAATTAGTGATCCTCTGGGCATAATTGACATCCTGTTCATCGCTGAGTGATTGATACGGAAACAAAATCATTGTCACAAAATCCGGAACACAGTTCTCCTGCCGGCATTGATTCAGATAGGTTCTGAATATATCTTCCTTCTTATCTATAATGATACTTGGTCCCCCGATCCGGGCCCCCGGCACAGCTTCCTTAACCTGAAAATACCAGCTTTTATAATACTTGAAAAACTCTGCCGCGTCATAACCACTTTTCTGATGCTCTACATCAAACGTGTATTCATAAAGCCAGCTGCTGATTTCGTCAAGACCAAACCTTTTCGCAATATGCCACATAAAGCTTCTGACGATGTTTTCCCATTCTGCCTTTGTCTGATACTCCATCGTCTCTTCTTCATAGAACAGCATCTCTTTCCCGTTTTTCACCGCACATTCCGGCCTGCTGCCGAAATCAAGGTATGGTTTAATACCGTGGGACACCAGAAATTCCAATATTGTGTCAATGCTGTCAAAATTGTAATTTCCCCTTCTTGAATCCTGCCGTATCTTTAATCTGGCAGAAAACAGATTCCATATGCGTACATATTCAAAATGAAGATTCTCCGCCAAATACAGCGTATGGTATTGCAGGTTGGCCAGTGTCAGGTTATAAGCAGAACCGATATTAATGACCTTATTCCAGAATGGCCGGCTGGTCTTTGCATTCTGTATGTCATTTTCTATAGTAATACCGCTGATACCTTGACTTGACTGACCCGTATACACCAGTTTTTCCAGCTTACGTTTTACTTTTTCTTCCAAAAATTCGATGTCCTCTGTTTCTGCGGCAACATAAGGCTTATTCCTTTTTCTGTACTGTGAAGGCGGCATCCCGAAATTTTCCTGAAACACTTTACTGAATACCGATGGATTCGAAAACCCGTTGTCAACTGCAATCTTTGTCAATGGTTCATCTGAATACAGCAGATCATTGAGTGCATAATGCAGCCGGACACTTGAAACATATTCTGCAAAATATACCCCCGTCTCTTTCTTAAAAAACCGGGATAAGGAAGACGGGGATAAATATAACTTTTCTGCAAGAGTATTCAGGCTCAGCAGGTGCTGGTAATTCATATTAATATAGTTAATCACTATTTGCAGACGCTCACTCGGATCTTTTATAGATTCCTGTCTCTCAACCTGATACTGAACGAGGAATTTCTCTATCAGGCAGTCTAAAAGCTCATATTTCAGGCTATATATCATACAGTCCGTACGGTGCTGGTTTTCAAGTACATGATATACAATCTTATTCAGTATTTCCCGCAGTTTCGGATACGGCCTCGCTGTATCGGCGGCAGTATTGCAGATAAAAGTGAAACATTCATTCTGCATAACATCCGCCAGGACAAGATAGGATATTTTTATTGTAAACGCAATTGTCTTATCACCGCAGTCAAACTGATGCACCGTTCCCGCATTCACAAGTACGATCCCGTCTTTTCCAAAGGTGTATGCTTTATCCGCAACAGATACCCTTGCTTCCCCTTCCAGGACATACAAAATTACAAGCTCCGGAACGGATGCCCTTTTTCCTCTTCTGTCCTGGATCAGCTCCACTTCTATCCCGTCAAACTTCCACTTTTTTATCATCTGCCATCGCCTTTCACCCATATCTTCTTTTATTTTATCATATCCGTTCACGTCTTTCTATTTAAAAGAAGATGTTGTGACTTTAATGCGTATATTGGAACATAGCATGAACATAGTATAATTCTGACTTCATTATATCCAGCAGTTTACTAATAAACTTTTTTTCTTTATACTCCATGATAAATCCACAGCATCCATTTCTTTGGCACTAATATAATTTCTTCATCACGCCCCGTTAAGTTATATCACTTTTCTATTTTCTACTTAGATTATACCCTGCGTGTGTATTATCTGCAATATTACTCTTCTGATTACTTCTTCCGCCAAATAACAGAATCATACTTTTACCCAAAAGAATCCATAAACACAGGCTGGTCATTGAAGATAGAAGCTTTACCAAAAATGGCATTTGCCTGTTTCATGGGTGCTAATATCCTGTGTGCCAATGAAATTGACAAAACAAAGACCGCGGGGACAGAACTACTCTTCCTCAGATTTGTCGAAAATTTAAAGAAGAGGGTCAGAAACTATGTGGATGTGCCATAGTTCTATTCTCCGGACAACTTCTTACGTATACTCATATGACGCATCAACCACATGAAACCATTGACGAGACGCAGTTCATATATTCAAAAGTTTCCTGATATTCTCCCCCAAAACCATACTTGCAATTTCCTTTGACGGGCTGACAAAATCAATCAATTCCCGATATAGATAAGGTTCTCCATAAGGCGCGTCAGAGCTAAACAGACATCTTTGAGGCAGCTCAATTAATGCCATTTTAGTTGCTATAGACGCAAATGCAGCTGAAAGGTCTAAATATATGTTCTCATGCTCCTTTGCGAATTTGATTACCTCAATCCAGTTCGTCCCGCCTAAATGTCCGAAAATAACAGGGATTCTGGGATATCGTACACACAGTTCCATCAACAATCTTATTCCTTCCATTGTAACAGGTGAAAATGTATGTACCCACACAGGGCAGATTTTGGTAGCTTCAACGGCTTGAAATACGGTATCTAATTGTAAAATCTGCTGTTCATTTCCCGGTGTGAACTCTCCAATACCCAGCAGAGAATTGGATATAACATAGTCCGTTACCCAGTCCTGCGTTTCATTGAAAGACATTCCTAATGGCACAGATCCGAATCCACAAAAGCGATCCGGATATTTCCTTACAACTGAGATAAGCTCACATATATTCTTCTGTTGCCGCATCAGATCTGCTTCTTTATTATTGGATCCGGATAAAACTTTATAAAGTGCAGCCATTTCCGTTTCAATCTCATTTAGTGAAGATGCTTTTTCCGGATGCGGTGCCGTGCAGAATAATATTGTTTTATCAATTCCGGCTTTATCCATCATCTGCAGCTGCATTTCTGTAGGGAGCATCATATGCTCATGACTGTCAATAACCATAGTTTAATCATTCCTTTCCAGCAGGTTTTCTGCTATAATCAGGGTAACATCCCCAATAAAAAGGCGCAAGAACGCACTATTTTGATACGTAGTATCGTTTTTGATACTTCGAGCACAGGAGGTCTCAAAATGGCAAAATCAATGGAAGTTCCTGAACAATGTCCCATGGATGTGGGCTTAAATATATTAAGCGGGAAATGGACTCTCCGGATCCTGTGGCAACTTTCCAAGGGGCCCGTCCGATTCAATGAACTGCAAAGATTATTAGGTACAATTACCACTAAAACATTGAGCCAGCAACTCCGGCAATTAGAAGAGCAGCAAATTATCCTGCGTACTGTTTATCCGGAAACACCTCCCAAAGTTGAATATTCGTTGACAGATATAGGTAAAACAATACAGCCAATCTTAAAGGACTTATGCGACTGGGGAACAGGTTATCTGCAGAAAGTGAATTTTGTAATTCCTTTTCCACCATCTGAAGATCTTCCTGCCTTATAAACATTGTTCAGTCCTACATAATTACAAATTTTGTTTTATCATAGTATCTGCCTGTATCATTATATCAAAGGCTTCTTTTACTTCTTCCATGCTTGGAACCGGGGGAAGGTTATTTTCAATCATCTGTAACAGGTACTCAAATTGTTCACCTGTTGGTTTCCGACTGCACCGTATGTTTATCATCTCATACTCTTTTTCGGGATACCGGTAAAATTCAATTAAATCTCCTTCCTCCTGATGTTCCTGCCGGTCTTTGGTGAATATGATACGTATCCTTCCCTTGGGTCCTGCAAATTCCTTTACATTTTGGGCAGACAATGTATTGCTGTAGCCAGCTTCATAGTACCCCACGGATCCGTCCGACATACGCATGGTTACAAGCCCATAATTGTAATTGCCGGCGGGAACATCTTTTTCACTGCGCACGCCTGTGGCTTGTATATCTATTACCTTTGCGCCGGTAAACCATTGTATAATATCTGCATAATGAACGCCGCAGTCTAATAATGGAGATACCTCTTGGAGCATTGACAGATAGCGTTCCCAATTCATTGTGTGATGATTTTGCACCATTCGGAATATGACGGGCTTTCCTATCGCCCCTGCCTGAATCATCTCTGCTGCCCGCTGATATGTCTTGTTATGACGCAGGATATGCCCAACTAAAACCTTGATCTCCGGATGTTCTTTCACAAGCCTTAAAAAAGTGCTGCCAGCTTCTAAAGTGTCACAGATTGGTTTTTCACAAAGTACATGCTTATGATATTGAATACAGGCACGCAGTATGTCGAGATGGCTTTTAGGTCTGGTAGCAATAATGACAATGTCCACATTGTCATCTGATATGCACTCCTTATAATCACTGGTGATATAATCAACACCATACTTTCTTTGAAACATGGCCGCCCGCTCTAGATCACAGTCACATGCGTACGTAAATCGGATATTATCTTTATAGTAATTTTCCTGGATATGTGCCTCCCCCATACCTCCGCATCCTATTATTGCCACATTATATATCTTTTTCAATACAAGTATCCTCCTTCCGGTTGAGCTTTTTACAGCACTATCTTATAATAGAAAATACGGGATGATAAGAGATTATTGTACGCCGGATTTATACTTTTGTTCATAATTAAAATAAAAGAGAGAACAGAAATGCAAAACACAATCTATATCAAACATGAAATTGCCAATGTAATAAACATAGCGAAGATTATAACGATACATTATTTTGAATATGGAAAAGATTATAAATTTCATGGGGAAAGCCATGACTTCTGGGAAATTATATATTCAGACAAGGGGCATATGTGCATAACCAGCGGCGAACACGAATTTATGCTGGAACAGGGGGAACTGGTATTCTTACGCCCAAATTTATATCATAATATTTGTTCGGATGGAAAACACGCGGCTAATGTATTTATCATTTCTTTTGATACAAATTCTTCCGCTATGCGTTATTTTGACGATAAGGTAATAAAAATACCAGACCGCCTTAAAGGGCTGATTTCACAAATAATAGCAGAAGGTAAATCTGCATTTATACTTCCCATGCCTGATCCTAAGTTACGTGAGCTGATACCCAAAGAGGATTCCATAATCGGAGCTCAGCAATTAGTCCGATTAAATCTGGAACAATTCCTGATCCTGTTATTGAGACATGAGCAGCAAACAAAAATCAATAATCAGCTTTTTACTTCAAAATCAAAATTTGATAATCATATTGCTGCTCAAATTAAAAAGTTACTGGAAGATCATTTATTTGACAAAATTACTGTCTCACAAATCAGCGAACAGCTTCATTATGGCAAAACACATTTATCTACAGCATTTAAAAAGGTTTATAACCGAAGTATTATAGACTACTATACATTTATAAAAATTGAGGAAGCGAAGCGCCTGATCCGGGAAGAAAATTATTCTATAACAGAAATTTCAACAATCCTGAAGTTTGATACACCGCAATATTTTTCAAAGCGTTTCAAGCAATATGTTTCTATGTCTCCAAAAGAATATCATTTATCTGTAAAGATCGATTGACTGTTCTAAAGATGTATTTGCCGCTCGTCTTCTCCGAAATACAAAAAGCCATCAGGAGATAAAAGCTGTAGCAAAAATTTCAGGTGACGATTATAATGTTGTGGTAAAAACTTATTCTTTTGTTCGATTTTCTTTTCTATGTAGATCAAAAAACCCCGAAAAATTAATGTTTTTCGAGGTTTTTAAAGAGGCGCAGACCGGATTTGAACCGGTGGATACTGGTGTTGCAGACCATTGCCTTACCACTTGGCTACTGCGCCTTGTTTATTATATTATATGCAGAACACAATCTAAAAATGACTCCGACGGGAATCGAACCCGTGTTACCGCCGTGAAAGGGCGATGTCT
>ERZ773260.2572-NODE-2572-length-19512-cov-3.973172_pt1 | contig 19512 bp, 10 predicted proteins | sample MGYA00511387_ERZ773260 | MGnify/ENA primary metagenome ERZ773260 (study PRJEB29015, sample SAMEA2737745) | human gut metagenome | biome: human gut; feature: human-associated habitat; material: faeces | place: China | collected 2012 ... | reverse complement strand
GCTTCATCTCCTGCACGGGCTGCTGCGGCCCGCTGTTATGGTCCTGTACCGGGCCTTCATACTTGATGCTGGCGATCGTAGGATCGCTACCGTCTACCGTATAATAGATATCTCCTTCACCCAACTTCGTCAAGGCTATGTCGAGTGTTCCGTTCTCCGTATTGGTGGTCAGGGAGGCGTTAATATCGAAGATATGCTTTCCGTAATTATATCCCAAGCGATCGTAAAGTTGTGTCATGCGGGCCACACGGGGCAGGAACGTCTGATAATCTTTCTTGGACGGATCGCTCCACTGGATATCGGCTACGGCGTCGATACGGGGCATGATCATGTATTCTACCTGTGAGAAGGTCGGGATATATTCCGTCCAGAGGTTGGCTTGCGCCCCGATCACGTACTTCTGGTCTTCAGGAGAGATACCGGCTGTCGGCTCAAAAGAATATACTTTCTCTAACGGCAAGTAACCACCGATAGCTTCGGGCTCAAGATCCGTATCCGCTGATTGATAGTAATCCAGATATACATATGTATTCGGTGTCATGACCACGTTATGCTTTTGCTTGGCGGCCTCGATACCTCCATCCATGCCTCTCCAGCTCATTACCGTGGCATTCGGGGCCAAGCCTCCTTCTAGGATCTCGTCCCAGCCGATGATATGGCGTCCTTTGCTCTCCACGAATTTCTCCATGCGGGAGATCACGTAGCTTTGCAAATATTCCTCGGCGGAATGCTTCTTATCTCCCTTGATACCTTCCGCCTTGATGCGAGCTTGGCATTTCGGGCATTTCTCCCAACGTACCTTCGGGCACTCATCACCACCTACATGGATATATTCGGACGGGAAAAGATCGATGACCTCGCTCAATACGTCTTCTAGGAATTGCATGGATTTCTCGTTTCCGGCGCAGATCACGTCGTCGGCTACTCCCCATTGACCCCATACGTCATAAGGGCCCCCGGTGCATCCCAGTTCCGGGTAAGTAGCCAAGGCTGCCAATTGATGTCCCGGCATATCGATTTCCGGGATGATCGTGATATGGCGTTCAGCGGCATAGTTGATGACATCGCGAATCTGGTCTTGTGTATAGAAGCCCCCGTATTCTTTTCCGTCATATGTTCCGGAGTTATGGCCGATCACGGTTTCCTTACGTTTAGATCCGATCTGTGTCAATTCCGGATATTTCTTGATCTCGATACGCCAACCTTGGTCATCGGACAGATGCCAGTGGAACGTATTTTGGTTGTGCAAAGCAAGGATATCGAGATACGTTTTTACCGAATCCACCGGGAAGAAATGGCGGCTGACATCCAGCATCATGCCTCTATAGGCAAAACGGGGATAGTCGTTGATGGTAGCTGCCGGTAATTCTACGTTCATCCCTTGGGCCGTGGCCGGGATCGATTTACGTAATGTCTGGATACCATAAAATACGCCGGCATCCGTGCTTCCGGCGATCCGTATCCCGTTATCGCTAACGGTCAGTTGATATCCTTCCGGATTCTGGATGCTTTGGTCGATAACGAGGCTGATCCCCTTACCGGGCTGGCCGGTAGCGGTTGCTAATTCATAGCCCGTGATTTCCTTGATATAAGAAGCGAGGAACTCGGCGTTCTTCTTCATCTTATCATTGCCCTCCGGATAAAATATCTTCGTGGATGGACTTAGGACGAAAGGATTTCCGTTCGTCAATGTTACTTCTTGTGGCAAAGGCACTACTCCGTAATCTCCTTTTACGGCCTTACCACCGGAGCAAGCGATCATTCCCGTGCAAAATGTCAGGACGAGCGCTAGTTTGCTTAGGCTGTTCATGTGTTTAGAGTTTAGAACGTAAAACAATAATTGATTCAGTATCACCGCCCAAAGATAAAAAGAATTAGCCGTTTTATCTAATGCTTTTACACTTTTGATGCGATAACCTTAGGGACTTTGTCTATATATAGAGACTATTTATCAACTGGTGCATGATCGTCCACCAGTTGTTGCATGATCATCCAACAGTTGGTGGACGATCATGCAACGGCTGTTGGATGATGAATACTTCTATAAGAAATGTCTAAGGAATATGGAAGAAACACCTAAGGTCTAAAGGGAAAAGGGCCAGGGACTAAGGGAAAAGAAACGTCTTCTTGAGAGGTATTTCCTTGTCCTTCTTATAATATGTATTCACACGTTTTACGGTTGTGCAGCGGATGTAAGCGTCATGGCAGTAGATGAGCGCTTGCCTTTTTTCGGCGGCTTCGGCAAGCATGCGCAGTTTCTCGTTGTATGACGTGACCGGATACGTGTCGTAAGCGGAGATCCATTCCGGGGATACGCTGGCTACAAGGGGGATAACATCTCCGGCAAAGACAAAAGTCCGATCTTCCGTATGGATATAGGGAACAATTTGCCCCGGAGTGTGCCCATCATACAAGCGTAGCTCTATCGTGGGGCAAATCGAAGTGTCGGCATCTAGCAGCCGTAAGGAATTAGCATCCGCGACGGCTTGCATATTCTCGATAAAATAGGAATCTTTCTCCAAGGCGTTCGGATGAAGGAAATTCTCCCATTGCTTGCGGCTAACCCAGTGGTTCGCATTTGGGAATGAGAGAAATAAATGTCCGGTAGATTCATCCTTTTGCGTGGTATAACCGCAATGATCGAAATGGAGATGGGTGAGGACAACATCCGTGATTTCCTCCGGTTGAATTCCCCGGTTTCGTAGTTCCGTGCCGAGGTCTACCAAGTTGAAGAAGCGGTAATAACTTAGTTGTTTTAAGTGTTTATTTCCCGCTCCGTTATCTACTAGGACGATGCGTCCGTCATCTGTTTTTATGACAAGGCTACGCATGGCTAGCACGCAACCATTTGTCTCGTCGCTCGGATAGCGACGGCTCCAAGCGCTTTTAGGAATGGCCCCGAACATGGCGCCTCCGTCGGCGTAGAAGTAGCCGGTATCGATGATTTGTAGTTTCATGGTTTCTGCATTCTTTCTTTGGGGGAGTAAAGGTATGGTTTTTATCATACTCAATAGTATAATAAATGTAAAAATGACTGGTTTAAACGTTGGTTTAGACTAGTCATTTTGATGGATGGGATAGTGCATTTGACACAATTTTAATATTGGATGTAATGTATTGATTATAAGTCTTATTACTAATAGAATCGAAAAATGATTTAAATGAATGTTGCTTAATTTAAATTAATGGTTAACTTCGCGGACGACTAGTCTAAACGAACGTTTTAGCTAGTCATTTTTATTAGGGACTGCGCTCAGAGATAGCAGAAAGTAGGTTTTTGGTGTTTGAATATTGTTAATCTCAATTAATTATAACCATTTAATAATAAAGATGGAAAAATGTAGTAAGAAGAGCAAGCAATTGTGTTTAAGCTTGTTCAAACCAAGTGTTATGATGCTTACCACGGGATTCCTATGTATGGCCTCCTTTCAAGGATTGGCGGCTGTGGAACCCTCGCACAACTACGGACCGAATGTTGAATCGGTCATGCAAAATGGTAAGACTGTTACGGTTAAGGTTTCAGATTCAATGGGTGAGTTGATCGGCGCGAACGTGTTGGTCAAGGGAACTACTATCGGTAACGTAACCGACATGAACGGCTCGGTTACGTTGCAAGATGTGCCCGCAAACGCTGTTTTGGAAATCTCTTATATCGGTTACACGACCAAGGAAGTCCCGGTTGGCAGTCAAAGTGTTATAAATGTTACGTTGTCGGAAGATTCCCAGGCTCTTGAAGAGGTCGTGGTCGTAGGTTACGGTACGATGGAGAAGAAGCAAGTGACCAGCTCCGTTACCTCATTGTCTGCCGGCGATATGATGAAGGGTGTGGGTGGTGCCGATATCACCAGCTCTTTGCAAGGTAAGATCAGCGGTTTGATCTTGCAAAATAATGGTAGTGCCAATGGTACGACCACGATCCAGTTGCGTGGTTTGACCTCTATCAACTCTGGTAAGGCTCCATTGATCGTTGTCGATGGTTTCCCGGGAGGTGATATTCGTGCCTTGAACCAAGACGATATCAAATCTATCGATGTGCTGAAAGATGCTTCCGCTGGTGCGATCTATGGTACACGTGCTGCTTCGGGTGTGATCTTGATCACAACGAAGAGTGGTTCTAACACGAATGGTAAAGTAAAATTGAATTATAGTACTGAGCTTTCGAAGAAACAAAACTATGGCCGTCCAGATATGATGACCGCCGATGAGTATCGTAATCGTACGGACGTGAATATCATTGATTACGGGCAGAACGCTGATTGGTGGGACGCTCTTTTGCAGAAGGATAACTTCTCGCAAAAACATCACCTCTCTTTGGAGCTAGGTACCGAGAACGCACAAGTGTACACCTCTTTCTTCTATGAGACCAACGAAGGCATCACGATTAAGGATAACCGTAAGGACTATGGTGGACGCTTGAATGCAAACTTTAAGCTGTTCGATGGTTGGTTAGAGATCCGTCCGATCGTGGATTATCGTCAGACTGCTCGTACTTCCGATGGATCGGATGAGGATAAGAAGGCAAACTTCAAGCAGGCGTTGTATAATAACCCGACTCGTTCCCCATTTGACCCGGAAAGCCCGAGCGGATATAACGTATGGACCGGAGAAACTTTGGACTACAATATCGTAGCGGATCGTATGCTTTCCGACTACGAGGGCTTGGATAAATGGTTTAAGCCTGAGGTGACGATGAAATTGAACATCAAGCCGATTGAAGGTTTGAGCTATTCTCAGACATTGGGTTACGAGAACCGTCAGTGGGAGTTGCACCAGTTCCGTTCTCGCTATCACCGAGAGGAGGTGACAAACAACCGCGGTGGTTGGGCGAAATTGGAATTCTCGAAGACCGAACATCTTACTTCTGAGGGTTACTTCACTTACCTGAAAGAATTTAAGGGAGGTCATAGCTTAAATGCCGTTGCCGGTTACTCTTATTTCGAGAAGAATGGAGAGAATTTCAATGCGGAGAACTATGATTTCGGTGTAGAAGGCCTGAAATATTGGGACTTGGAATCCGGATCTTATTTGACCGACGGTAAGGCAAAGATGGGATCTAAAAAAGATATTACGGAACGTTTGTTCGCTCTTTATGCCCGTGCCAATTATTCATATAATGATAAATATATGGTAACGGCTACGATCCGCCATGAGGGTTCCTCGAAGTTTGCCGCAGAGAACCGTTGGGGTAATTTCTGGGCGTTGTCTGGAGGTTGGCGTGTATCTGGTGAGGAATTCATGAAAGAGTTTGATTGGGTAAATGACTTGAAGATCCGTTTCGGTTATGGTGTGACCGGTAATAACGACTTCGATGCTTCCTATATGGCTAATACGTTAAGTCGCGACCAATATTGGATGCTTCCGAGTGGTAGCTGGGCGTTTGTTTATGGACCGAGCTCTAACGTGAACCCTTATTTGGGATGGGAAGAGAAGAAAGAGTGGAATATCGGTGTGGATTACTCATTCTTTGGCAACCGTATGTATGGTAAGTTCGATTACTATCGTCGTAAAATCGATGGCATGATCTACGAGGTGAATGTTCCACAGCCACCGTATCCAAATGGCAAACAATGGCAGAACATTGGCGAGATGGAGAGTAAAGGATGGGAGTTCGAGGTTGGTGGTGACATCATCCAGAATAAGGACTTCACTTGGACTTCCAGCTTGAATATGAGCCATAACTCAGGTAAGATCCTTACGATGTATGGTAACAATTCACGTATGGATGGTAACGCTATGGATGAACCGGGATGGCCGGGCGATGCCTCTCGTATTGAAGAGGGGGCAGAGATCGGTGCGTTCCATATGTGGAAATTCGCTGGATTCGACGATAAAGGAGACTTCCTTTTGTACAATAAGGATGGTGAGGTTATACCTGCTTCCCAAAAGAGTGTAGACGACAAACAATATATCGGTAATTATCTACCTAAGGTGATGATGGGATGGAACAATACCTTTACCTATAAGAATTTTGACTTGGGTATTAATATGCGTAGTTGGATAGGTTTCGATGTCTTGAATACTTATCCGATGTACTTGGGTATCCAGGGACAGAGTGGTGCCGGCCAGTGGAATCTTTGGAAACCGGCGCTTGACGATCCGAAGTATAAGGACATTCGCGGCGTGAAGCAGCTTTGTGACTACTTCTTGGAGGATGGCTCGTTCTTGAAAATTGATGCGATTACGTTAGGTTATACATTGGCGTTGAGTAAGTATACAAAATGGGCAGAGCGCCTGCGTGTATATGGAACTGTCGGCAATGTAGCGACTATTACAGGATATAGCGGACATAATCCGGAAGTGAATATTACCGGTTGGGAAGGCGGTGTCGATAAGGTTTGGAACTGTGATCCGATAGTTCGCACCTATACGTTAGGTATTCAAGTAACATTCTAAAAAGGTAAGAAGAAAATGAAAATTAGCAAGATAACAAATTGGTTGGTAGCCGGAGCTGCTTGCTTGCTGCTGGGTACCTCTTGTGACGTGGATCCTACGTTCTATTCGCAGGTTGTTCCCGACACGTATTATACGAATGCAGACGCGGTTTGGTCGCGTTTTAATCGTCCTTTTACGCATTGGCGTTGGTGGGTAGCTCATAACGACGCTCGTGTGCGCTTGATGGAAGTGGGAACTGATGCTATGTGTGTGCCTACTCGTGGTAATGACTGGTTTGATGGCGCCGTTTATCAGAACATGCATCATCATCATTTTATGGATGATATGAGCCCGATGAAGGATGGATGGGACTTGACGACGATGGGTGTGGCTCAGTCGTGGAGTGCCTTGGAGGATTTGGAGAATATTGATTTCGTATCGGTGGGTTTGACTGAGGAGGATCGTGTATCAATGATTAATCAGTTGAACGTATTGGCTGCCTCTTTTTATTTGGATGGTTTGGACATGTTTGGTGGTATGCCTCTTTACACATCTACGAAGGAGGATGTGAAGGCTCGTGCTACAGATGTGGAGACTTTCCATTTTATCGACTCCTTGTTGGATGTATCTATGCCGAATCTTCCGTTGAAGGAGACCTTGGGAGCACCCGAGACGAACGTTATCCATCGTGCTGTGGCTGCGGCTTTGAAGGTTCGTTTGTATTTCAACGCTGAATCGTATATCAATAAACCGATGTATGAGGAGGCCGCTAAGATTTGTCAGGATATTATCGATGGAAAGTATGGTCAGTATAAATTGGCCAACCATTTCACCGAGATCTTTGGTTGGGGTAATGAGACTTGCCCGGAGATTATCTGGACAGTACCTTCCGAGAATGCCAAAGGTGAGACGGATGGTGGTTTGACTGCCTTCACTCTTCCCTATAATTTCAAGGATTTCTTAGGGGGCTTGCAGGATGCTAGTGGTAATAATGGGCTTTGCCTATGCCCTAGTCGCGATCCGGAGGGTAACTTGTATAAGTTTAACGTAGGTAATCCATACGAGACATTCAACGACAAGGATATCCGTAAGCAGCAGTATGTATATGAGGGTGGTCGCAAATACCGTGGTATGTTTATCGTTGGTGAGTTGCAAAACCCGGATTTCCCCGAGTATAAATGTCTGGGTGCCCGCGAGTATGCCGGCAAGGTCTTGAATGTCGTAGACCAGATCGCTCATATCAGCCAGGTGGGCAATACGGTAGCCAGTCTTAAGGATCTGACTTCTACGATTGCCGATGCAGAGGAGAACTCAGGCGTGCGTGTTCTTAAATTTAGTCCTCTGCCTAATCAAGATGAGTTCAAGGAACGTTTCAACCCAGATTGTCCTGTAATTCGTCTGACAGAGATCTATTATACTTTGGCGGAATGTAAGATGCGTTTGGGCGATAAGAATGGTGCGGCCGATATCATCAACTCCATCCGTAAGCGTAACTTCGAGGGTGGAAACGACCCGGATCCTGTTACCGCTGCCAATTTGGATAAATACCGTATGCTGAAGGAATGGATGCAAGAGTTCTTGCGCGAGGCCCGTCGTCGTACGGACTTGATCCGTTGGGACGCATATGTGACAGAGGATTGGTGGGATCATAAGGCTACGAACGATGAGAAATACAATCGTTATCCATTGCATCAATTGTCATTGGGTGCGAACCCGTTGTTGGAACAGAACCCGGGATATTAATAAGTTAGACTTAATATAAAAAAGGAGGTATGTTGCAGAGGCATACCTCCTTTTTCTGATATGGCGTGGAAAACGCAGTAGTACTTACTTGACTGGAGAATATATACTTCATCGGGCAAATAAGTATATATTCGTAGACGAAGTAAGTACTACTGCGTTTTCCGGCATATAATTTTGATTGATTTATAACGTGATGAAACAACAATTAATTAGCTTGTTTTTTTGCGGTGTATTATTATTGCAAGGGTGTACCGAAAAGAAAAATGAGGCACAACTAGAGAAGACTCTATCTGTCTATCAAGTAGATTTGAAGTCGGAATCACCCAAAGAAAGTATTGATAGATTTCTGGCCGGTATGGAGATCCGGTTGTTACCTTTGGAGTCGGGAGACAGTATCCTGTTTAAAGGCTCCGCCTCTACCATCCATTTGGCAGATGATGATATATTCCTTTTAGATGCTTCTCAGCGTGTGATTTTCCGTTTCGGCAGGGATGGTAAGTTCAAGAACAAGATCTTTCGGAACGGGCAAGGCCCGGAGGAATATAACGTGCTATTCAATATGGCTTTGTTTGACAATAAGGTTTATGCTTTGGATAATACGAAGATCCAGCTGTATGACTATGAGGGTAATTATCTCAAAACTGTTCCCCTGAAAAATGATGGTCGTCAGGTAGCTGTCGCTAAAGATGGCACGATAGCTGTCGCTTCCAATTATATCCAGCCTTATCAGCTAACCCTATATCGTCCGGATGGTACGATCTCCGAATATTTACCTAGCGATAAGAACTTATTGAAACAGCAAATCTCTCAGTCCACCTATCATTCGTTGAAGAGATATGGCGATCGGATCTTGTTGACAAATTATTTTGATCCATCCATCTATCAGCTGGAAGATACCGTGTCTGCCTTCGCCACGCTTGACTTCAAAGGCATGAATATCCCCTCCAATATGTTTAGTGGTACGGATGAGGAGATCGCCAACCGGTTCCGTGAATACCGCGAGGGAGATAAGGCCATTCTCTCATTCGATCGCTTGACCGTTACGGACGACTGGGTTGTGTTTGCGCCTTCTTTGATCTGGGATCCATGTGTGGTTTATTATAACCGTAAGTCGGATACTTATCTTCTGAATAAGAACTGGGGGCAACCTTACGATTTGTTCTTCGGAGGCTACAGGGCACCGGACGGATATGATGAGAAGAGCCGGGAGTTTTACCAACTGGTCAATGCCGTAGAGCTGAAAGAGGTCGTAGGGGAAATCGCCAAAGCGGCCCCGAATTATCAAGATACCTATCCGTTTTTGAAGGGTGTGGATGTATCCCAAATAGATGATAATACGAATGATTGGATTGTATTCTTTAAGTTACGGTCTTAGAGGATATATAACTTGTATGGGAGAATATGACCGATCTCTGTATTATCTTCAACGATGTGATCTGCTATTAGTTCTTATTCAAAATGGGAGGAATTGCGTTTGATCAAGCGTTTTTTCCTGCCAGTCAAGCGTATTGTCAAGGAAAGTTTTTGAGATCATATGTTCTTATCTTGTTCCGATAAAAAGGAATGTCTATCTTTGTTCATGGTAAGTATATCTAAACGATCATCGTTATGAGTCAGACAATTTATCCTATCGGCATACAGAACTTCGAGAAGATCCGTAAAGACGGTTATCTCTATATTGATAAGACAGCTTTGATTTATCAGTTGGTTAAGACCGGAAGTTACTATTTCTTGAGTCGTCCGCGGCGTTTCGGCAAGAGTCTCTTGCTATCTACGTTGGAGGCCTATTTCCAAGGAAAGAGGGAGCTGTTCGAGGGGTTGGCGATGGAACGGTTGGAGAAAGACTGGGAGGTATATCCGGTCTTGCATCTGGATCTGAATACTCGTTATTATAAAGACACTGCCGCGCTGACTAGTATCTTGAATGAATTCTTGGAGAAATGGGAGGCTCTGTATGGAACGGAGAAACAGGGACGTGCCTTGGAGGAGCGTTTTAGCTATGTGATAGAACAGGCTTACCGCCAGACCGGGCATCGCGTGGTGATATTGATTGACGAGTATGACAAGCCCTTATTGCAGAACCTGCACGATGAGGATATGCAGGATCAGTTGCGGAACATGTTGAAGCCTTTTTACGGCGTGTTGAAGACGATGGATGGAGCCATCCGTCTCGCCTTGCTGACGGGGGTGACGAAGTTTGGAAAGGTAAGCGTGTTTAGCGATTTGAATAACCTCATGGACATATCGATGGACGATCGTTACGTGGAGATATGTGGCATCACGGAGAAAGAGATACATACTTGTCTGGAAGATGAGGTGAGGGAACTGGCCGGAGCGCAAGATATGACCTACGAGGAGACCTGCCTGAGACTCAAAGAATGCTATGATGGATACCATTTCGTGGAGAATTCCATCGGTATGTATAATCCTTTCAGCCTGCTGAATACGTTCGCTCGCCGGAAATTCGGCGATTATTGGTTCGAGACCGGTAGGCCCTCTTACCTTGTTGAATTACTCAAGCATACCCATTACGACCTTTATGAGATGGCGAACACGGAGACCGATGTGGATGTGTTGAACAGTATTGACTCTGCCTCGATAAATCCCGTCCCCGTGATCTACCAGAGTGGCTACTTGACGATCAAGGATTACGATCCTGAATTTGGTATCTACCGGCTAGGTTTCCCGAACCGGGAAGTGGAAGAGGGTTTCGTGAAATATCTCCTTCCATTTTACACGAGTGTTAGTGCGCCCAAGACCCCTTTCGAGATCGGGCAATTCGTACGAGAGATACGCTCCGGTGATTACGATGCGTTCTTCCGCCGCTTGCAAAGCTTCTTCGCTGATACACCCTATGAGGTGATCGCCGGTCAGAAGCCGGAGCGTGATACGGAGTTGCATTACCGGAACGTGCTTTTTATCGTATTTAAGTTGGTTGGACTTTATACGCAGGTGGAATATCATACCTCACAAGGGCGTATTGATCTCGTTTTAAAGACCGATCGCTATATCTACGTGATGGAATTCAAGCTGAACGGCACCGCCGAGGAGGCGTTGCGCCAGATTGAGGAGAGACAGTATGCGCTTCCCTTTGCGAGTGATCCGCGGCAAGTTTTTAAGATCGGCGTGAACTTCTCCTCTGTGACCCGTAACATCGAGCGATGGTTGGTGGAATAATAATCTATTAAGTATATGAACTGGAAACAAACGCTTTTCTGGTCTTTTTCGGCAGCTGCTATTTTTTATTATTTCCTGCTTTTTGGCGTGTTTGTGTTTGTCGGTCAGGAGGAGATGCAATTGTTTATACCTGAGTGGTGGTATATCCGGGAGTTCCTTTTTCAGCCGGGAGGATTTTGCGCTGTCGCCGGGCAATGGATCATTCAATACTACCGGCAGCCTATGTCGGCGGTGGTTTTCCATACGGTTTTACTCGTTGGTTGCGGATTTATGGTCTATAGGATCTTGCGTTGTTTTTCTGACAAGACCTACCTGCTGTTCCTTTCTTTATTGCCGGTCCTGTATCTGGTTAAGATGAGTATTCATGGGGAGTATTTGGTGGACGGGACGGTTGGCGTGGTTTTGATGCTTTTAGCTTTGTCGGTCTCGCTAAAGGTGCGGAGGGCGGGTTCTATTGCCGGATACGGAATTGCCTCTACACTTTTTTTATGTGGGCTGACCGGGCTTCTATCTGTCTGTTACGCTTTCTTATATACGCTGTTAGCCTTACTCCGCTACAAAACGTCGCGGCAAAGATTGGCCGCCTCTGCCTGCTTGATCCCAGCGCTTTTTATCTATTTGTTTAGCGGATGGTTAGGGATTCCTGTACCTTTGTCTGATGGATGGATGCCGGAAGCCTATCTGGAGATACAGCGATTACCTCATTATTATATGTATCGTGTATGGACTTTCTTTACCCTTTCGATTGTCGGTGTTGCTTTATTCGCTCGCTTTGTTCCGGTGATTGGCGAGAAGAGTAAATGGATGGATCGGGTAGCCCTTGTTGTTTGTCTGATCACGGTGCTGGTATCCATACGGTTTTGCCTGCCGGAACCTTGGCATGCGCAACGCATGATGCTTGACGAGCTCTCTTTCTTAGCCCGGGAGAGGCAATGGGACGCTATTATTGATAAGTACCGGGGAAAGCAGATCTATAATTATGTTAGCTTAAACTATTTGAATATGTCGTTGGCCCATAAGGGAGAATTGGCCGACCGGATGTTTACTTTCGATCAGAAAGGAACGAAAAGCTTATGTGCCGATTGGAATCAGACCTTTTACATGGATCGTTTATTGAGCGATGTTCATTTTCTTGTTGGCGATGTCTCTTTGTCTGAAAGTTTTGCGATGGACGGATTTACGCAAGCCAAACGTAAAGGGAGTGCCCGCATGTTGCAACGTTTCGTGCAAGTTTGTCTGATTAGGGGTGAGGTGGCGCTGGCCAAGAAATATTTGGACTTGCTTGCCGCTATGCCATTCTATAAAGATTGGGCTTGCCGTTATGCTACCTATCTGGTACATCCGGAATTAATGGATAAAGATCCGGAGTTGAGTGACAAATATATGCCTGTTGAGAAAAGGGATCGACTGAGTTTGTCCGTACCTGTCGATTCCTTATGGAGTGGATACAATCTTCCGGATCATCGGATCAGTTGGGAATACCGGGGATGTTATTATTTGTTGGGTAAGAAGCTGGATGCATTTGGCCGATTCTTGGAAGAAACACCTTTCATGAAGGGGGAACCGATACCCCGGCATTTCCAAGAAGCCGGATTGTTGTTGGCGGACAAAGACAGTATATCGCTTTCCTCCTATTCCATACAGCCGGAGATCGTAGACCGATACCGGGAATTCAAGCAGGTTTTGGGACGATCTGCCAACCAAGTGGATGTGTCCTCGATATATCGACAATTTGGAGATACCTATTGGTATTATTTCTATTTCAAGATATTTAAAGGAGAAGAACAATGAAGCGATTATCTATCTGTTGGATTATAGGTTGTCTTTTGGAACTTGTAGCTTGTAGGCCGGAAGTTCCTACGCAAGCGGAACAAGGAGAAACTGACGTGTTTCCGGATTACAGGGAAGTTACTGTACCGGTCAATATGGCCCCTCCCAATTTCAAGTTGGTTGATCAACAGCTACAGGGGATAATTCGGTTGAAAACTATGAATGGGGAGTTGATAATCGCAGCCGATCATGGTGTTTTCAACCTGCCGGAAACGGATTGGAAGGTCTTATCGCAGGACGCACAAGGAAAACAAATAGATGTGACGGTTTATTTTCGAGAACCTCAAAGTGATTGGAAACAAATGAGTTTCCCTATCTATGTGTCAAGAGATTCCGTTGACGCTTATTTGGTGTATCGCCGTATTTTTCCCGGATATCGGATGTGGAACGAGATGGGGATTTATCAACGATGTGTTGAAAACTATGTTGAAAAGTCTATTCTTGATAACCAATCGACAAATAATAGTTGTATGAACTGCCATGCCTTTTGTGAGCGACAAGGGGAACAAATGCTTTTTCATCAGCGGGGTTCTCATAATGGGACTTACTTGATTGATCATCGGCAGGTAAAGAAGATTGCGTTGGAACGGGACGGTAAGCCGGCTTCGTTCGTTTATCCGTATTGGCATCCATCCGGCCGGTATGTTGCTTTTTCTACCAATGAGACCCACCAGGACTTCCATCTTTCCGATGAGAATCGGATTGAGGTATATGACGTGGAATCGGACGTGCTGATCTATGACACGGAGAAGGAGAGGGTATTCAGTTCGCCATTATTGGCTTCTATGGCGTGTTATGAGACTTTTCCCACTTTTACTCCGGATGGCAACTATCTGCTGTTCTGTTCGGCGGATTCTGTCTGTATGCCAGAAAATTATCGGGATGTCCGGTATAACCTGTTACGAGTCGCTTTTGATCCGAAAGACGGTTCGATTGGAACCCAAGTGGATACCTTATATAATGCGAGAGAAGCGGGCCGGAGTGTTAAGTTCCCGAGAGTCTCCCCGGATGGGAAGCGGCTACTTTATACGGTGTCCGATTATGGCAATTTCTCTATTTGGCATAAGGATGCGGATTTGCATATGCTGGATCTGTCTACCGGGGCAATCGATTCTTTGCCGGAAGTGAATAGCCCGGATGTAGAGAGCTATCATTCTTGGAGCGGCAATAGTCGTTGGTTTGTCTTTTCCAGCCGGCGGGGCGATGGGCTTTTCACACGTCCGTATTTGGTGCATGTGGATGAGCGGGGGCAGTGCGGCAAGCCCTTCTTGTTACCGCAAGCGTCTCCGGATTATTATGAGCGTTCCCTGTTCTCTTTTAATGTCCCGGAATTTATACGGACTCCGGTTCTAATCTCGAAGGAAAGGCTGGTCGAGGCCTCGGGAAAAGAAGAGGTCACGACCATTAAACGTATCGAGGGCATCTAATTTTTCGCTTCTTTGTGCCGAAGGTATTTATAAAAGTCGTACTTTTGCGCTAAAATCAAAACGATGCGAAAAGTTCATTTGATCTCCGTAACCGAACCTTTGGTTTTAGATCTAGCCCTAGCACTTCGAGAAAAAGGATATGAGGTAAGCGCTTCCGGTTGTGGTCTGACTGAAGAGATGATAGGAAGACTTCATAACGCAGGCTGTACCTGTTATGGGGATGGGTGGTTTCCGGAGAAATTAATAAAAGATATTCACTCGGTGGTTTTGGGTGCTAAAGTAAAGCAAGATAACCCGGAATTATTGCGTGCGAAGGAATTGGGGATGTTAATCCAATCCATTCCGGAATTTATATTTCAACGGACTCGGTCGAAAACTCGGGTTGTTGTGGCGGGTAGTCGTGGAAAGAAGACAATTATTTCCATGATGGTCTGTGCGTTGCGCCGGCAAAAGTTGGCGTTCGACTATGCGTTGACTAGCAAGGTGGACTCGCTTCCGAATCGGATACATTTGAGTTATGAGGCACGTATCGCTTTGATCGAAGGAGATGAGCATATCACCTCTGCCTTGGACAAGCGTTTCCAATTGGAATTCTATCGTCCGCATATCGCCATCCTGACGAATTTATCTTGGTCTACCGAGACGGATCATGCGACTCCGGAGGCCTATTTATCCACTTATCAATCTTTCTCCGTTTCTATTGAGCGGGAAGGGAAATTGATTTATTTTGGAGGTGATGATACTGTCAGTCAGTTGGCAGGGGACGTCCGGAGCGATATCACCGCTATCCCTTTTGAGGAACATCCGGTCGTGGAGAAAGACGGGCAGACTTTTCTGCATACTCGCTACGGAGACTATCCGGTGCGGATTCCCAATCGCTATTTCTTGATCAATCTGAATGCGGCACGTTTGGCTTGCCGGCAGTTAGGCGTTAAAGACGCGGATTTTTATCAAGCGTTATCGGAATATAGTTTATCTTTGCCGATATGATAATAGCTAGACAAAAAAGAAAAGAGAATATCGCTGAATATCTGCTTTATATGTGGCAGGTTGAGGACTTGATCCGAGCGAATAAGTTCGATATGGATTCGATCAACCGCACGGTGATCGCCCATTACGACCAGCCCGAGGAGGTGAAGAAGGAAATCGCTCAATGGTATGAGGAATTGATCGAGATGATGCGTAGCGAAGGGGTGATGGAGAAAGGTCACATCCAATTGAACAAGAATGTGATTATTACTTTGACCGATTTGCATCTTCGTCTTTTGAAATCTCCGAAAGAGATGGTTTATAGTGCGGCTTATTATAAGACGCTTCCTTATATCGTACAGCTCCGGGCTAAATCGGGTGGAGAGGATCTGCCGGAGCTAGAAACTTGTTTCGCCGCCGTATATGGCTATCTGCTTTTGCGTATGCAAGGGAAAGAGGTGAGTGCGGAGACGTTAGAGGGCATTAAACAAATCAGTTCCTTCTTGGCGTTGCTCGCCGAGAAATATCGGGAAGATATGAAAGGGGAACTTAAACTAGAGGATTAATAATAGATATAGACATGAAGACAGTTTTGGTAACCGGAGCGAACGGTCAATTGGGAAGTTCTATCCACGCTCGTATCAGCCAGTATCCCGGCTATAATTTTCTTTTTACGGATATAGATACGTTGGATATTTGCGACAAGGAAGCCGTCCGGAAATATGTCTTGGAAAATGATGTTCAATATGTCATGAATTGCGCCGCTTATACGGCGGTGGATAAAGCGGAGGAGCATGAGGATTTGTGTATGCGCATCAACCGGGATGCGGTACGGAACTTAGGTGAGGCCGCTCATGCCGTAGGTGCGAAGGTGATTCATGTATCTACCGATTATGTGTTCGATGGAACGAGTTGCCGTCCTTATCTGGAAAGCGATGCGACTTGTCCTGTTTCCGTATATGGACGTACGAAACTGGCGGGAGAGCAGGCCTTGATGGAGGTGTGTCCGGATTCCGTGATTATCCGTACGGCTTGGTTGTATTCCGAGTATGGAAACAATTTTATGAAGACGGTATTGCGTTTGGGAAAGGAGCGGGATGAGTTGCGTTTCATATTCGACCAAGTGGGTACGCCTACTTATGCCGGAGATTTAGCGGTCGCTATGCTTGCCGTGCTGGAACGTGCCGAGGCGGGTAAATTTATACCGGGTATCTATCATTTCTCGGACGAGGGGGTGTGTAGCTGGTATGATTTTACGGTAAAGATCTTGCAAATAGCAGGTATGAATAACCGGGTGATACCCATAGAGACCAAGGATTATCCGACACCGGCCAGCCGCCCGCATTATAGCGTATTGAATAAAGGTAAGATAAAAAGCACGTACGGACTGACGATTCCCCATTGGGAGACTAGCTTGGCCTACTGCATGAATAACAAAGTGTAACTGATAACAATATATACATATAAAATAGAATGAGCCAGTATTCAGAAGAGATTGAAAGAAGAAGAACGTTTGCCATAATCAGCCACCCGGATGCCGGTAAGACTACGCTTACCGAGAAATTATTGTTATTTGGTGGCGCTATCCATGTAGCGGGAGCGGTGAAGTCTAATAAAATCAAGAAGACTGCCACGTCCGACTGGATGGAGATTGAGAAGCAACGCGGTATCTCCGTAGCTACCTCCGTAATGGCTTTTGATTATTCCGATCATAAGATTAATATCTTGGATACACCGGGCCACCAAGATTTCGCCGAGGATACGTTCCGTACCTTGACGGCGGTGGATAGCGTTATTATCGTGATCGATATCGCTAAGGGAGTAGAGGCGCAGACTCGTAAGTTGATGGAGGTTTGCCGTATGCGTAAGACTCCGGTGATCGTTTTTGTCAACAAGATGGACCGTGATGGTAAAGATCCTTTTGATTTGCTGGATGAGATAGAAGAAGAATTACAGATAAAGGTACGCCCATTGAGTTGGCCGATCGATATGGGACAACGTTTCCGGGGCGTATACAATATTTTCGAGCAGAAACTGAACCTATATACCCCGAGTAAGCAATATGTGACGGAGAATGTGGAATTCAAGGATATCACGAGTCCGGATCTCGAGACTTATATTGATCCTACGCAAGCCGCAAAGCTTCGTGAGGATATAGAGTTGATAGAGGGGGTTTATCCCGAATTTGATGTGAATACGTATTTGGATGGGGATATCGCTCCGGTATTCTTTGGCTCCGCTCTGAATAACTTCGGTGTGAAAGAGCTATTGGATTGCTTTATCCGTATCGCTCCCTCGCCACGTCCGATCCATGCGGTAGAGCGTGTGGTAGACCCGAATGAGGATAATTTCACCGGCTTTATTTTCAAGATCCATGCGAATATGGACCCGAACCATCGCAGTTGTATCGCTTTTGTGAAGATTTGTTCCGGTCGTTTTGAGCGTAACGCGAACTATAAGCATGTACGTTTCGGTAAGATGATGCGTTTCAGTAGCCCGACGGCTTTCATGGCTCAGAAGAAAGAAGTGGTGGATGAGGCGTTCGCGGGTGATATTATCGGTTTGCCGGATACCGGGAACTTTAAGATAGGGGATACGTTGACTTCCGGAGAGGAATTGCATTTCAAGGGGTTGCCGAGCTTCTCGCCCGAGATGTTCAAATATATAGAGAACGCCGATCCGATGAAGGCAAAGCAATTGAACAAGGGCATCGAGCAATTGATGGACGAGGGTGTCGCTCAGTTGTTTACCAATCAATTCAATGGCCGGAAGATTATCGGTACGATGGGACAATTGCAGTTTGAGGTTATTCAATACCGCCTGTTGCATGAGTATGCCGCTCAATGTAAATGGGAGCCGATCAGCCTATATAAGGCTTGCTGGATCGAGAGTGATAACCAACAGGCATTGGAGAATTTCAAGAAACGTAAGGCGCAATATATGGCGTTGGATAAGGAAGGCCGTGATGTTTATTTAGCGGATTCCGGCTATGTATTGATGATGGCCCAACAGGATTTTCCGGATATTAAGTTCCATTTTACATCAGAGTTCTAATATGAAAAGTCGATTCTCCATCCTTTGCTTACTTGTTAATATCTTGTTGATAAGTTGTGAACAGGCTCCCCAATACTATGAGGTATCCGGAAGGCTTCATACACCTTATCATATTAAGTTTGAGCATACTAAACCATTGGATAAGGAGATTGACGAGCAGTTGAAATATTTCTACCACCTGTTTAATGCTTTTGATTCTACTTCGGTAATCAGTCAGGTAAACCAGAACCGTGACATACGGGTAGATACGCTCTTCCAAAAAGTCTTTAAGAAGGCACTGGAAGTATCTGCCGAGACAAATGGGGCCTACGACGTGACGTGCGCCCCGTTGATCAACCTTTGGGGGTTTGGCTTCAGCCGGAAGGATAGCGTAACCCCTGCCCATATCGACAGTGTCCGTCAGTTTATCGGTTTTCAGAAAGTTCGTTTAGAAGGGGATCGCATCGTGAAGGACGATCCTCGCTTAATGATGAACTTTTCTTCTTTGGCGGATGGAACGGCTTGCGATATGATAGCTCAGATGCTGGAGAAGAAAGGGGTCCGTAATTATTTGGTGGAGTTTGGTGGCGAGATGCGTGTGAAAGGCGTGAATCCCTCGGGCATGGATTGGCGCTTAGGGATCACGAAGCCTACGGATGACGCTGCCGGCATGAATCAAGAACTCGAGCAGATCGTTAGCTTCCCGAAACCGTTAGGAATGGCTACATCAGGCAATTATCGTAATTTTTATATAAAGGATGGACGTAAATACGCCCATACGATCGATCCCCGTGAAGGTTGCCCTGTACAGCGGGATATCCTTAGCGCTACGATTGTCGCCCCGGATGCCATGACCGCTGATGCGTATGCTACCGCATTTATGGTCTTAGGTTCGGAGGAGGCTAAATCCTTATGCGCTAAAGTGCCCGGCCTTGACTATTTTATTATTTGTTCCGATTCG
>ERZ773260.2564-NODE-2564-length-19580-cov-4.253982_pt1 | contig 19580 bp, 16 predicted proteins | sample MGYA00511387_ERZ773260 | MGnify/ENA primary metagenome ERZ773260 (study PRJEB29015, sample SAMEA2737745) | human gut metagenome | biome: human gut; feature: human-associated habitat; material: faeces | place: China | collected 2012 ... | reverse complement strand
TGATTCGATGTGTTTGCGGGAAAAAAATCGGCCCAGATCCGCGAAATTTTAATCAACGAGTCAGCTTGGGAAGAAATGACCTGCTTATTCGCACCTTCCTTAGTTTGTTTGCCGTATCGCCCGGCGAATGGCTGTGATTGAGGAAGGTTTAAGTCGCAGTGACCAAAGCCATATTTACCAACGGATGCAGATGAAAAAATCATCTCCTGCGTTCCCCCATATCTCCAGGATAAAAAGGAATGTAACAATCTCATGGCTTAAACTGACGAACCAGCCAGGAATAATCGCTAGGGACCTAAGAATTAGCATGATAATAGCCACTAAGAAATTACTGCGTTCCATGAAATAGCCATTTTGTGGCAAATGGAGTTGACTAATAATGTCATATGTGAGACGGCTAGTTGAACGAATATTAAATTTTGCTGAATTTTTTATGTTGATTTTACTTGTTACAGAACATATCACATGATATATAGATAAGATTAGTTGCATTAATGATGAGGGTTATTATTAGATTCGTATCCGATTGATAAATATATAAAGGTACATAGCATGCAAGAGCATAGCGTTTGTATGGCAACGTTATTATAATTAACTGTTGCTACTCCATTTAAGTTCACTCAGAAGAACTGGTCCACTTACGTTAGTTATTAAGCAAACGTTCGCTTTTATAAACATAATCAGGATAAAAATGTTGGATTATTGCTAACCCAGCACAGCTAGTGCGCGTCTGTAATTATAAGGGAAAAACGATGAAGAATAAGGCTGATAACAAAAAAAGGAACTTCCTGACCCATAGTGAAATCGAATCACTCCTTAAAGCAGCAAATACCGGGCCTCATGCAGCACGTAATTATTGTCTGACTTTGCTTTGTTTTATTCATGGTTTCCGGGCGAGTGAAATTTGTCGATTGAGGATTTCGGATATTGATCTTAAGGCAAAGTGTATATATATCCATCGATTAAAAAAAGGCTTTTCAACAACGCACCCGCTATTGAACAAAGAAGTTCAGGCTTTAAAAAACTGGTTGAGTATCCGTACTTCGTACCCGCATGCTGAGAGCGAGTGGGTATTTTTATCGCGTAAGGGGAATCCGCTTTCTCGGCAACAGTTTTACCATATTATCTCGACTTCCGGTGGTAATGCCGGGTTGTCACTGGAGATTCATCCGCACATGTTACGCCATTCGTGTGGTTTTGCTTTGGCGAATATGGGAATAGATACGCGACTTATCCAGGATTATCTTGGGCATCGCAATATTCGTCATACTGTCTGGTATACCGCCAGCAATGCAGGGCGTTTTTACGGCATCTGGGATAGAGCCAGAGGACGACAGCGTCACGCTGTTTTATAGAGATAGTTGAGATACCAGGGATGGTGTTAAAAACTACATTATTCTTACGATATATCAAAAATGATTAACCATTTATTAATTGATGTTATTGTAAGTATGATTCTTAATTATCATAATAAACATTAAGTTAACCATATTCATACAAAATACAATGGTTTATGTTCTTCAAAATAAATAAACAAAATCATTCATAAATTTACACATCACTTAAACTCTCCTGTTTTCGCACTTTTTCCTTTATTTTTTAAGCAACTGGAAGTTAATCCACTGCAATCTATTGTTATATTGAATCAAATCAATGAAAATAGATGTTATCACATCAGTGATATTTTATTTTTGTATGATATTTAATGTAATTGACTGATAGCCACATCACTTCGTGTGTGGTTATCTTTTTATCTATTGGGCTAATTTTGACCGATTGAGATTTCCTATAGGTATTCATTCAAATATATCTCAGTTAGGAGTACTACTATTGTGAGTAAACGTCGTTATCTTACCGGTAAAGAAGTTCAGGCCATGATGCAGGCGGTTTGTTACGGGGCAACGGGAGCCAGAGATTATTGTCTTATTCTGTTGGCATATCGGCATGGGATGCGTATTAGTGAACTGCTTGATCTGCATTATCAGGATCTTGACCTTAATGAAGGTCGAATAAATATTCGCCGACTGAAGAACGGATTTTCTACCGTTCACCCGTTACGTTTTGATGAGCGTGAAGCTGTGGAACGCTGGACCCTGGAACGTGCTAACTGGAAAGGCGCTGACCGGACCGACGCCATATTTATTTCTCGCCGCGGGAGTCGGCTTTCTCGCCAGCAGGCCTATCGCATTATTCGCGATGCCGGTATTGAAGCTGGAACCGTAACGCAGACTCATCCTCATATGTTAAGGCATGCTTGCGGTTATGAACTGGCGGAGCGTGGTGCAGATACTCGTTTAATTCAGGATTATCTCGGGCATCGAAATATTCGCCATACTGTACGTTATACCGCCAGTAATGCTGCTCGTTTTGCCGGATTATGGGAAAGAAATAATCTCATAAACGAAAAATTAAAAAGAGAAGAGGTTTAATTTAACTTATTGATAGTAAAGGTAAAAAACAAATAAATACAAGACAATTGGGGCCAAAACTGTCCATATCATAAATAAGTTACGTATTTTTTCTCAAGCATAAAAATATTAAAAAACGACAAAAAGCATCTAACTGTTTGATATGTAAATTATTTCTCTTGTAAATTAATTTCACATCACCTCCGCTATATGTAAAGCTAACGTTTCTGTGGCTCGACGCATCTTCCTCATTCTTCTCTCCAAAAACCACCTCATGCAATATAAAAATCTATAAATAAAGATAACAATAGAATATTAAGCCAACAAATAAACTGAAAAAGTTTGTGCGCGATGCTTTCCTCTATGAGTCAAAAGGCCCCAAATGTTTCATCTTTTGGGGGAAAACTGTGCAGTGTTGGCAGTCAAACTCGTTGACAAAACAAAGTGTACAGAACGACTGCCCATGTCGATTTAGAAATAGTTTTTTTAAAGGAAAGCAGCATGAAAATTAAAACTCTGGCAATCGTTGTTCTGTCGGCTCTGTCCCTCAGTTCCGCAGCGGCTCTGGCCGATACTACGACGGTAAATGGTGGGACCGTTCACTTTAAAGGGGAAGTTGTTAACGCCGCTTGCGCAGTTGATGCAGGCTCTGTTGATCAAACCGTTCAGTTGGGCCAGGTTCGTACCGCTTCGCTGGACCAGGATGGAGCGACCAGCTCTGCTGTCGGTTTTAACATTCAGCTGAATGATTGCGATACCGATGTTGCAAGCAAAGCTGCTGTTGCCTTCTTAGGTACAACAATTGACACGAATCATACCAACGTACTGGCTCTGCAGAGTTCTGCTGCGGGTAGCGCAACAAACGTTGGTGTGCAGATCCTGGATAAAACAGGAGCTGGCGCTGGATGGTGCGTCATTTAGTGCACAAACAACCCTGAATAACGGAACCAACACCATTCCGTTCCAGGCGCGTTATTATGCAATTGGTGCCGCAACCCCAGGTGCTGCTAATGCGGATGCGACCTTCAAGGTTCAGTATCAATAACCTACCCAGGTTCAGGGACGTCATTACGGGCAGGGATGCCCACCCTTGTGCGATAAAAATAACGATGAAAAGGAAGAGATTATTTCTATTAGCGTCGTTGCTGCCAATGTTTGCTCTGGCCGGAAATAAATGGAATACCACGCTGCCCGGCGGAAATATGCAATTTCAGGGCGTCATTATTGCGGAAACTTGCCGGATTGAAGCCGGTGATAAACAAATGACGGTCAATATGGGGCAAATCAGCAGTAACCGGTTTCATGCGGTAGGGGAAGATAGCGCACCGGTGCCTTTTGTTATTCATTTACGGGAATGTAGCACGGTGGTGAGCGAACGTGTAGGTGTGGCGTTTCACGGTGTCGCGGATGGTAAAAATCCGGATGTGCTTTCCGTGGGAGAGGGGCCAGGGATAGCCACCAATATTGGCGTAGCGTTGTTTGATGATGAAGGAAACCTCGTACCGATTAATCGTCCTCCAGCAAACTGGAAACGGCTTTACTCAGGCTCTACTTCGCTACATTTCATCGCCAAATATCGTCTACCGGGCGTCGGGTTACTGGCGGCATCGCCAATGCCCAGGCCTGGTTCTCTTTAACCTATCAGTAATTGTTCAGCAGATAATGTGATAACAGGAACAGGACAGTGAGTAATAAAAACGTCAATGTAAGGAAATCGCAGGAAATAACATTCTGCTTGCTGGCAGGTATCCTGATGTTCATGGCAATGGTGGTTGCCGGACGCGCTGAAGCGGGAGTGGCCTTAGGTGCGACTCGCGTAATTTATCCGGCAGGGCAAAAACAAGTGCAACTTGCCGTGACAAATAATGATGAAAATAGCACCTATTTAATTCAATCATGGGTGGAAAATGCCGATGGTGTAAAGGATGGTCGTTTTATCGTGACGCCACCTCTGTTTGCGATGAAGGGAAAAAGAGAGAATACCTTGCGTATTCTTGATGCAACAAATAACCAATTGCCACAGGATCGGGAAAGTTTATTCTGGATGAACGTTAAAGCGATTCCGTCAATGGATAAATCAAAATTGACTGAGAATACGCTACAGCTCGCAATTATCAGCCGCATTAAACTGTACTATCGCCCGGCTAAATTAGCGTTGCCACCCGATCAGGCCGCAGAAAAATTAAGATTTCGTCGTAGCGCGAATTCTCTGACGCTGATCAACCCGACACCCTATTACCTGACGGTAACAGAGTTGAATGCCGGAACCCGGGTTCTTGAAAATGCATTGGTGCCTCCAATGGGCGAAAGCACGGTTAAATTGCCTTCTGATGCAGGAAGCAATATTACTTACCGAACAATAAATGATTATGGCGCACTTACCCCCAAAATGACGGGCGTAATGGAATAACGCAGGGGGAATTTTTCGCCTGAATAAAAAGAATTGACTGCCGGGTGATTTTAAACCGGAGGAATAATGTCATATCTGAATTTAAGACTTTACCAGCGAAACACACAATGCTTGCATATTCGTAAGCATCGTTTGGCTGGTTTTTTTGTCCGGCTCTTTGTCGCCTGTGCTTTTGCCGCACAGGCACCTTTGTCATCTGCCGAACTCTATTTTAATCCGCGCTTTTTAGCGGATGATCCCCAGGCTGTGGCCGATTTATCGCGTTTTGAAAATGGGCAAGAATTACCGCCAGGGACGTATCGTGTCGATATCTATTTGAATAATGGTTATATGGCAACGCGTGATGTCACATTTAATACGGGCGACAGTGAACAAGGGATTGTTCCCTGCCTGACACGCGCGCAACTTGCCAGTATGGGGCTGAATACGGCTTCTGTCTCCGGTATGAATCTGCTGGCGGATGATGCCTGCGTGCCATTAACCGCCATGATCCATGACGCTACTGCGCATTTAGATGTTGGTCAGCAGCGACTCAACCTGACGATCCCTCAGGCATTTATGAGTAATCGCGCGCGTGGTTATATTCCTCCTGAGTTATGGGATCCCGGTATTAATGCCGGATTGCTCAATTATAATTTCAGCGGAAATAGTGTACAGAATCGGATTGGGGGTAACAGCCATTATGCATATTTAAACCTACAGAGTGGGTTAAATATTGGTGCGTGGCGTTTACGCGACAATACCACCTGGAGTTATAACAGTAGCGACAGTTCATCAGGTAGCAAAAATAAATGGCAGCATATCAATACCTGGCTTGAGCGAGACATAATACCGTTACGTTCCCGGCTGACGCTGGGTGATGGTTATACTCAGGGCGATATTTTCGATGGTATTAACTTTCGCGGCGCACAATTGGCCTCAGATGACAATATGTTACCCGATAGCCAAAGAGGATTTGCCCCGGTGATCCACGGTATTGCTCGTGGTACTGCACAGGTCACTATTAAACAAAATGGGTATGACATTTATAATAGTACGGTGCCACCGGGGCCTTTTACCATCAACGATATCTATGCCGCAGGTAATAGTGGTGACTTGCAGGTAACGATTAAAGAGGCTGACGGCAGCACGCAGATTTTTACCGTACCCTATTCGTCAGTCCCGCTTTTGCAACGTGAAGGGCATACTCGTTATTCCATTACGGCAGGAGAATACCGTAGTGGAAATGCGCAACAGGAAAAACCCCGCTTTTTCCAGAGTACATTACTCCACGGCCTTCCGGCTGGCTGGACAATATATGGTGGAACGCAACTGGCGGATCGTTATCGTGCTTTTAATTTCGGTATCGGGAAAAACATGGGGGCACTGGGCGCTCTGTCTGTGGATATGACGCAGGCTAATTCCACACTTCCCGATGACAGTCAGCATGACGGACAATCGGTGCGTTTTCTCTATAACAAATCGCTCAATGAGTCAGGCACGAATATTCAGTTAGTGGGTTACCGTTATTCGACCAGCGGATATTTTAATTTCGCTGATACAACATACAGTCGAATGAATGGCTACAACATCGAAACACAGGATGGAGTTATTCAGGTTAAGCCGAAATTCACCGACTATTACAACCTCGCTTATAACAAACGCGGGAAATTACAGCTCACCGTTACTCAGCAACTCGGGCGCACATCAACACTGTATTTGAGTGGTAGCCATCAAACTTATTGGGGAACGAGTAATGTCGATGAGCAATTCCAGGCTGGATTAAATACTGCGTTCGAAGATATCAACTGGACGCTCAGCTATAGCCTGACGAAAAACGCCTGGCAAAAAGGACGGGATCAGATGTTAGCGCTTAACGTCAATATTCCTTTCAGCCACTGGCTGCGTTCTGACAGTAAATCTCAGTGGCGACATGCCAGTGCCAGCTACAGCATGTCACACGATCTCAACGGTCGGATGACCAATCTGGCTGGTGTATACGGTACGTTGCTGGAAGACAACAACCTCAGCTATAGCGTGCAAACCGGTTATGCCGGGGGAGGCGATGGAAATAGCGGAAGTACAGGCTACGCCACGCTGAATTATCGCGGTGGTTACGGCAATGCCAACATCGGTTACAGCCATAGCGATGATATTAAGCAGCTCTATTACGGAGTCAGCGGTGGGGTACTGGCTCATGCCAATGGCGTAACGCTGGGGCAGCCGTTAAACGATACGGTGGTGCTTGTTAAAGCGCCTGGCGCAAAAGATGCAAAAGTCGAAAACCAGACGGGGGTGCGTACCGACTGGCGCGGTTATGCCGTGCTGCCTTATGCCACTGAATATCGGGAAAACAGAGTGGCGCTGGATACCAATACCCTGGCTGATAACGTCGATTTAGATAATGCGGTCGCTAACGTTGTTCCCACCCGTGGGGCGATCGTGCGAGCAGAGTTTAAAGCGCGCGTTGGGATAAAACTGCTCATGACGCTAACCCACAATAATAAGCCGCTGCCGTTTGGGGCGATGGTGACATCAGAGAGTAGCCAGAGTAGCGGCATTGTTGCGGATAATGGTCAGGTTTACCTCAGCGGAATGCCTTTAGCGGGAAAAGTTCAGGTGAAATGGGGAGAAGAGGAAAATGCTCACTGTGTCGCCAATTATCAACTGCCACCAGAGAGTCAGCAGCAGTTATTAACCCAGCTATCAGCTGAATGTCGTTAAGGGGGCGTGATGAGAAACAAACCTTTTTATCTTCTGTGCGCTTTTTTGTGGCTGGCGGTAAGTCACGCTTTGGCTGCGGATAGCACGATTACTATCCGCGGCTATGTCAGAGATAACGGCTGTAGTGTGGCCGCTGAATCAACCAATTTTACTGTTGATCTGATGGAAAACGCGGCGAAGCAATTTAACAACATTGGCGCGACGACTCCTGTCGTTCCATTTCGTATTTTGCTGTCACCCTGTGGTAACGCCGTTTCTGCCGTAAAGGTTGGGTTTACTGGCGTTGCAGATAGCCACAATGCCAACCTGCTTGCACTTGAAAATACGGTGTCAGCGGCTGCGGGACTGGGAATACAGCTTCTGAATGAGCAACAAAATCAGATACCCCTTAATGCCCCATCGTCCGCGATTTCGTGGACGACCCTGACGCCGGGTAAACCAAATACGCTGAATTTTTACGCCCGGCTAATGGCGACACAGGTGCCTGTCACTGCGGGGCATATCAATGCCACGGCTACCTTCACTCTTGAATATCAGTAACTGGAGATGCTCATGAAATGGCGCAAACGTGGGTATTTATTGGCGGCAATATTGGCGCTCGCAAGTGCGACGATACAGGCAGCCGATGTCACCATCACGGTGAACGGTAAGGTCGTCGCTAAACCGTGCACGGTTTCCACCACCAATGCCACGGTTGATCTCGGCGATCTTTATTCTTTCAGTCTGATGTCTGCCGGGGCGGCATCGGCCTGGCATGATGTTGCGCTTGAGTTGACTAATTGTCCGGTGGGAACGTCGAGGGTCACTGCCAGCTTCAGCGGGGCAGCCGACAGTACCGGATATTATAAAAATCAGGGGACCGCGCAAAACATCCAGTTAGAGCTACAGGATGACAGTGGCAACACATTGAATACTGGCGCAACCAAAACAGTTCAGGTGGATGATTCCTCACAATCAGCGCACTTCCCGTTACAGGTCAGAGCATTGACGGTAAATGGCGGAGCCACTCAGGGAACCATTCAGGCAGTGATTAGCATCACCTATACCTACAGCTGAACCCGAAGAGATGATTGTAATGAAACGAGTTATTACCCTGTTTGCTGTACTGCTGATGGGCTGGTCGGTAAATGCCTGGTCATTCGCCTGTAAAACCGCCAATGGTACCGCTATCCCTATTGGCGGTGGCAGCGCTAATGTTTATGTAAACCTTGCGCCCGCCGTGAATGTGGGGCAAAACCTGGTCGTAGATCTTTCGACGCAAATCTTTTGCCATAACGATTATCCGGAAACCATTACAGACTATGTCACACTGCAACGAGGCTCGGCTTATGGCGGCGTGTTATCTAATTTTTCCGGGACCGTAAAATATAGTGGCAGTAGCTATCCATTTCCTACCACCAGCGAAACGCCGCGCGTTGTTTATAATTCGAGAACGGATAAGCCGTGGCCGGTGGCGCTTTATTTGACGCCTGTGAGCAGTGCGGGCGGGGTGGCGATTAAAGCTGGCTCATTAATTGCCGTGCTTATTTTGCGACAGACCAACAACTATAACAGCGATGATTTCCAGTTTGTGTGGAATATTTACGCCAATAATGATGTGGTGGTGCCCACTGGCGGCTGTGATGTTTCTGCTCGTGATGTCACCGTTACTCTGCCGGACTACCCTGGTTCAGTGCCAATTCCTCTTACCGTTTATTGTGCGAAAAGCCAAAACCTGGGGTATTACCTCTCCGGCACAACCGCAGATGCGGGCAACTCGATTTTCACCAATACCGCGTCGTTTTCACCAGCGCAGGGCGTCGGCGTACAGTTGACGCGCAACGGTACGATTATTCCAGCGAATAACACGGTATCGTTAGGAGCAGTAGGGACTTCGGCGGTAAGTCTGGGATTAACGGCAAATTACGCACGTACCGGAGGGCAGGTGACTGCAGGGAATGTGCAATCGATTATTGGCGTGACTTTTGTTTATCAATAAAGAAATCACAGGGCATTGCTAATGCAGTTACGCAATATTACCTGAAGCTAAAAACCTGCACGTTAGCCCTTTGTAGGCCAGATAAGACGCGTCAGCGTCGCATCTGGCATAAACAAAGCGCACTTTGCTGGTCTGTTCCCCTCACCCTAACCCTCTCCCCGGAGGGGCGAGGGGACTGTCCGGGCACATTTTTAGACTTTGTCATCAGTCTGAGCCTGCCATTGGCAGGCTCTGGTGTCCTTTTACGCTACCATGCTAATAATCAGCACAATAATAAGCCCAACCACGGAGTTGACCAGCTCCAGCAGACCCCAGGTTTTCAACGTGTCTTTTACTGACAGGTCAAAGTATCCTTTGAACAACCAGAAAGAAGCATCGTTAATGTGGGTGAGGGTGTTGGAACCCGCAGCCGTCGCCAGCACCAGCAGCGCCGGATTCACTCCAACCAGCTGACCGGTTGCTGGATCAAGGATTGCAGCACTGATAATCCCGGCGGCGGTCATCGCCGAAACGACACCCTGACCCGTCGCCAGACGAATTAGCACAGTGATCAGCCATGCCATGATGTAGGGCGAGATATTGCCGTGGGACATCAACATGCCGATGGTGTCGCCAATGCCGGTGTCGATGATGGTCTGCTTCAGCACGCCACCCGCACCGATGATCAGAATCACCATTGCAATGCTTTTCACCGCACTTTCAAAAGCGTTCATCACCCACTGCATGTCATGACCACGTGCGGTGCCAAAGAGTACGAATGCAACCACCATCGCAATAAACATTGCAATCGGCGAGGAACCGATAAAGTTAACCACTTCCCAGGCAGGGGTATCTTTTACCAGCCAGATATTGGCGATGGTGGTAGAGATCATAATGATCGCCGGGATCAGCGGCACCAGAATCGAAACGCCGAAAGAGGGCAGATTATTCATATCTACCGGTTGATCTGCTTTCAGGAATGATGGCGTTGGGCGCTCAAGATTGCCGAGGAACTTCGGCAGGATCAGACCTGCGCAGATTACACTTGGGATCGTCACCAGTACGCCATAGATATAAACCATCCCCATATCCGCGCCATAAGCATTCACCAGCGCCACCGGACCCGGCTGCGGTGGGAACAGTGAATGTGCGGTAGTGGCAGCTGCTACTGCCGGGATCGCCAGTTTCAGGAACGGAATTTTAGCTTCGGCGGCAATAACAATAACCAGCGGCGCTAACATGATAAAGGCCACTTCATAGAACATCGCCAGACCAAAAATCAGGCCGATGATAATCACCGACAGCTGTACATAGCGCAGACCGAGACGCGCCAGCAGCGTATGCGCTATCTGGTGAGCCGCGCCGGAGTCGACCATCAATTTACCGATGACCGCACCGAACACCACGATGATAGCCAGTTCCCCCAGCGTGTTGCCGAAGCCCGCTTTCATAGTGTGCAGCAGCGACATCAAATCCATGCCCGCCAGCATCCCGACGGACAGCGCCGCCACCAACAAAGCCACCATTGAATTGATTTTGAACTTCAAATTCAGTACCAGCATCAGGCCAATGCCGAATACCACCCAGAGAATGTTAAGCACATGCATAACGTTTTACCTTACCTGGTTGAACCGTTGTTATTTTGGGCGACATGTTATGTAAATTGGTCAACCATTGTTGCGATGAATGTCACATCCTCTGATCAATAACCATCGATTACCCTTTGCTGCAATTTGCAGCAACAACCATGAGAGTGAAATTCTTGTGATGTGGTTAACCAATTTAAGAATTCGGGTTGACATGTCTTACCAAAAGGTAGAACTTATACGCCATCTCATCCGATGCAACGCCACGGCTGCGGTCTGGTTGTTCATCCGGATACCTAAACAACTCCAGGGTTCCGCGTCTCTTTGCTGTGGAACCCACTATGTGAAAGAGGAAAAATCATGGAACAGACCTGGCGCTGGTACGGCCCAAACGATCCGGTTTCTTTAGCTGATGTCCGTCAGGCGGGCGCAACTGGCGTGGTTACCGCGCTGCACCATATCCCGAACGGCGAAGTATGGTCCGTAGAAGAGATCCTCAAACGCAAGGCGATCGTTGAAGACGCAGGCCTGGTGTGGTCTGTCGTAGAAAGCGTACCAATTCACGAAGATATCAAAACCCACACTGGCAACTATGAGCAGTGGATCGCTAACTATCAGCAGACTCTGCGCAACCTGGCGCAGTGCGGCATTCGCACCGTGTGCTACAACTTCATGCCGGTGCTCGACTGGACCCGTACTGACCTCGAATACGTGCTGCCAGACGGCTCCAAAGCTCTGCGCTTCGACCAGATCGAATTCGCTGCATTCGAAATGCATATCCTGAAACGTCCAGGCGCGGAAGCGGATTACACCGAAGAAGAAATTGCTCAGGCAGCTGAACGCTTCGCCACTATGAGCGACGAAGACAAAGCGCGTCTGACGCGTAACATCATTGCCGGTCTGCCGGGCGCGGAAGAAGGGTATACCCTCGACCAGTTCCGTAAGCACCTGGAGCTGTACAAAGATATCGATAAAGCGAAGCTGCGCGAAAACTTTGCCGTCTTCCTGAAAGCGATTATTCCAGTTGCTGAAGAAGTTGGCGTGCGTATGGCGGTTCACCCGGACGATCCGCCGCGCCCGATCCTCGGCCTGCCGCGCATTGTTTCCACCATTGAAGATATGCAGTGGATGGTTGATACCGTAAACAGCATGGCGAACGGTTTCACCATGTGCACCGGTTCCTACGGCGTGCGTGCTGACAACGATCTGGTTGATATGATCAAGCAGTTCGGTCCGCGTATTTACTTCACCCATCTGCGCTCCACCATGCGTGAAGATAACCCGAAAACCTTCCACGAAGCGGCGCACCTGAACGGTGACGTTGATATGTACGAAGTGGTGAAAGCGATTGTTGAAGAAGAACACCGTCGTAAAGCGGAAGGCAAAGAAGACCTGATCCCGATGCGTCCGGACCACGGTCATCAGATGCTGGACGACCTGAAGAAGAAAACCAACCCAGGTTACTCCGCAATTGGTCGTCTGAAAGGCCTGGCCGAAGTTCGCGGTGTCGAACTGGCGATCCAGCGCGCTTTCTTTAGCCGTTAATATCCACCGGCATGGCTGCGCGCCGTGCCGGTTCCTTCTTCCTTGCCGTCACTCTCTGAAGACGGATTCTGGAGTTTACGATGACTACTATTGTTGACAGCAATCTGCCGGTTGCCCGCCCGTCATGGGATCATTCTCGTCTGGAATCACGCATTGTGCATCTCGGTTGCGGGGCGTTTCACCGCGCGCACCAGGCGCTGTATACCCATCATCTGCTGGAAAGCACCGACAGCGACTGGGGTATCTGCGAAGTTAACCTGATGCCAGGCAACGACCGCGTGCTGATCGAAAACCTGAAAAAACAGCAACTGCTGTACACCGTAGCGGAAAAAGGCGCAGAGAGCACCGAGCTGAAAATTATCGGTTCGATGAAAGAAGCGCTGCATCCGGAAATCGATGGCTGCGAAGGTATTCTCAACGCGATGGCGCGTCCGCAAACGGCGATTGTCTCTCTAACGGTCACGGAAAAAGGCTACTGCGCTGATGCGGCAAGCGGTCAACTGGATCTCAATAACCCACTGATCAAGCACGATCTGGAAAACCCGACTGCGCCGAAGTCCGCGATTGGTTACATCGTCGAAGCCTTGCGTCTGCGTCGTGAAAAAGGGTTGAAAGCGTTTACGGTGATGTCCTGCGATAACGTGCGTGAAAACGGTCATGTGGCGAAGGTCGCGGTACTGGGGCTGGCTCAGGCGCGTGACCCGCAGCTGGCGGCATGGATTGAAGAGAACGTCACCTTCCCGTGCACCATGGTTGACCGCATCGTTCCGGCGGCGACGCCAGAAACCTTACAGGAAATTGCTGACCAGCTGGGTGTTTACGACCCGTGCGCCATTGCCTGCGAACCGTTCCGTCAGTGGGTGATTGAAGATAACTTCGTTAATGGTCGCCCGGACTGGGATAAAGTGGGCGCACAGTTCGTTGCAGACGTTGTGCCGTTCGAAATGATGAAGCTGCGTATGCTGAACGGCAGCCACTCTTTCCTGGCATACCTCGGTTACCTCGGCGGCTATGAAACCATTGCCGACACCATGACTAACCCGGATTATCGCAAAGCGGCCTTTGCCCTGATGATGCAGGAACAAGCGCCAACGCTGTCGATGCCGGAAGGTACGGACCTGAACGCCTATGCGACGCTGCTGATCGAGCGTTTCAGCAACCCGTCTCTGCGTCACCGTACCTGGCAGATTGCGATGGACGGCAGCCAGAAGTTACCGCAGCGTCTGCTGGACCCGGTGCGTCTGCACCTGCAAAACGGCGGCAGCTGGCGTCACCTGGCGCTGGGCGTGGCTGGCTGGATGCGTTACACCCAGGGCGTGGATGAGCAGGGTAATGCCATTGACGTGGTCGACCCGATGCTGGCGGAGTTCCAGAAGATCAACGCGCAGTATCAGGGCGCAGACCGCGTGAAAGCGCTGCTGGGCCTGAGCGGTATTTTTGCCGATGATCTGCCGCAGAATGCCGACTTTGTTGGCGCGGTGACGGCGGCATATCAGCAGCTGTGCGAACGCGGTGCGCGCGAGTGTGTGGCTGCGCTGTAACTAACTGATTACCCTACAGACTTACTGGTCAATCAAACTGATATTTGGTTGACCAGTTTTCGTTTTTTTGCCCACCTGTACGTGCCAACTTCCAGTGCTAATGGTATAGTTTGAGATTAACGGGGGCCGTAAAATTGCCCGTTGTAGGCCGGATAAGGCGTTCACGCCGCATCCGGCAAAAATTTGATTAACCGCACCTAACGGACACAACACCATGAAATCTGCCACCTCTGCGCAAAGACCTTACCAGGAAGTCGGGGCGATGATCCGCGATCTGATCATAAAGACGCCGTACAATCCTGGCGAACGGCTGCCGCCGGAGCGTGAAATTGCAGAAATGCTTGATGTCACGCGGACGGTGGTACGTGAAGCGCTGATCATGCTGGAGATCAAAGGGCTGGTGGAAGTGCGCCGGGGTGCCGGTATCTATGTTCTTGATAGCTCAGGCAGCCACAACACAGACAGTTCGGATGCCAACGTCTGTAATGATGCGGGTCCTTTTGAGCTGTTACAGGCGCGTCAGTTACTGGAAAGTAACATCGCGGAATTTGCCGCTTTGCAGGCTACCCGCGAAGATATCGTCAAAATGCGTCAGGCATTGCAACTGGAAGAGCGTGAACTGGCTTCCAGTGCGCCGGGCAGCAGCGAAAGCGGTGACATGCAGTTCCATCTCGCTATTGCCGAAGCAACGCATAACAGCATGCTGGTGGAGCTGTTCCGTCAGTCCTGGCAGTGGCGGGAAAACAATCCAATGTGGATCCAGTTGCACAGCCATCTGGATGACAGCCTGTATCGCAAAGAGTGGTTGGGCGATCACAAACAGATCCTCGCCGCGTTAATCAAAAAAGATGCCCGAGCGGCGAAGCTGGCAATGTGGCAGCATCTGGAAAACGTTAAGCAACGTCTGCTGGAATTCTCGAACGTTGACGATATTTATTTTGATGGCTATCTGTTTGATTCATGGCCGCTGGATAAAGTCGACGCCTGACTTATTATAATAAGCGCAAGGGTAAACGTTCCTTGCGCTTTCTTAAATTAAGAAGTCGCAATGAGTATTACTTTGTAAATTGCAGGGTATTGTTTAGCTATCTGTATAACCTGAATGTTAGTACTCATTCTTCTCAGTGGCTATTTACCAATATAATTCCATTCACCATTTTTTAATTCAAACAGTTCTGGAAGAGATGACGGTTGCAGAGTCATACGTTTGAGTGGTGCATTTTCATCACCCGGGATAACTTTATATCCCATTTTTGCATGGATCTCCGCGGTACCGGGATAGGCTTCTATACCAATTATTGGGTCATTACCCAACTCAATATTAGCATTAAGTAATGCGGCAAGGGCGAATCCGGAAGAATTTGCCACCCCTGAGACAGTCATTATCTGATCAATATAGATATCAATCCTTGGCTGCTCATTGGTCCATCTTTTTGCCTGAGAAGCTGGAAGGGTTGAAATATATCCTATCGTGGTTCCGGCGTAACCTGGAACATTGCAACCAGGGCCTAATGTTATTTCATGAACTGTATAGTCCTCAACAGGATCGAAAGGGCTCTTCATAAATAAATTTAGCCGTAAACCTTCTGCTAATTCTGTAGCAGCATGCGCCTTTTTACATATACCACCATATATTTCGTCTAAAGCTGAGGTGATTTTCAAGTTTCGATAGAGCATACGTCCTGTTGTTGTAATACCATCGGATTCTCTGCATGTTTCTGTCACATAATTAAATGGCCAGGACTCTTTACTAATATCAAGTTTTCTAATTTCGACAACGCTTTTTCCATCGTAATTATGGTTATTGCCACGAGCAAGAGGCGGAAGATAGATATTTTCCGTATCCATGCGTGCACGTTCATGTTTACGTGTTAACTCACTGTCGACTTTTGGATGATGAAGGAAGTGATTATCTGTAATAATTTGGCTCTGAAGGGTATTGCTTAATGGCATAGACATAATAGTTACCTTTTATGAGTATTTCACTGATGTTTAGAAAAATAGATAAATTTTTCTGTAGTAAAAAGAGAAGTAAACAAATGACATGCATGTTTCTGTTGTAGTGATATCAACTCTACACAGTGATATTAAATGGTGGGAAACACTCTAAAGTATCAAAAAACGCTCATTTAAAATTATTTGCATGCAATTTAAAAGCATATCTTATTACTAATTGGAATTTGATGTTGCTATATTGATGTCTATATTAATAATGCCTGTGAATGGTATTTTTGATGTATTTGATATGTTATCAATTTATATTATTTACAAACTAATTGTTTCAAATAATACATGGCTGATTATGCGGAAATAAATAATTTCCCACCGGAATTAAGTAGCGGTGGTGACAAGTATTTTCATCTACGTAACTATTCGGAATATTCAGAATATACTAGCGGTTTTTTTTTGAGTTTGATGATTTTTATCAAATCATGACTTTTTTCCTGAAAAGTCAGTAGATATTCATAGGCAAGTAAGGTTTTATACTTTGCTGACAGGATTCAGGCCTGTCTCAGACTGACATGGATGTAATGAACAAAAGGGAATGGCTATGGAAAATGAGCATCAATACAGTGGTGCCCGGTGTTCAGGGCAAGCCGCATATGTTGCTAAACGTCAGGAGTGCGCAAAATGATGCGCCAATCACTTCAGGCTGTTTTACCTGAAATTTCAGGCAATAAAACGTCATTGCTGCGTAAATCGGTATGCAGCGATCTCCTCACTCTTTTTAATTCTCCTCATTCGGCATTACCGTCATTACTTGTTTCAGGCATGCCCGAGTGGCAAGTGCATAACCAGAGCGACAAACATCTCCAGAGCTGGTATTGCCGTCAGCTGCGTTCTGCACTGTTATTTCATGAGCCACGGATTGCGGCGTTGCAGGTTAATTTTAAAGAAGCGTACTGCCACACTCTGGCGATCAGCCTTGAGATAATGCTGTACCACGACGATGAACCGCTAACGTTTGATCTGGTCTGGGATAATGGCGGTTGGCGCAGTGCGACGCTGGAGAATGTCAGCTAAGCACAATCTCCAGCTCGCGCAGTTCACGCCAGAAGCGTTCGGCAACTGGATTCATGCGGGTATTCATTCGGTATGCATAGGCCTGAATCGGGATCACCAGTTCGTCCCGATTCAGTACAACGAGCTTCCCGCTGCGAATTTCTTGTTGGATGGCGTACTCCGGCAGCCAGGCAATCCCACAGCCGTCGAGGGCAACCTGCTTTAAAAGCTCGCTCATCGAAGAGACAAAAAAGGTGCTGAAACTTAACTCACTGTGGCGCGTCAGGGTGCGATTAATCAATCGCCCCATGTAGGAGTTGCGGCTGTAATTCAGTAACGGAAAGTGTGGCTGCGCGAGGTTAAAAAGTGCTTCTCCGTGTTCGTCACTGGCGCAGACAGGGAACAATTGAGATTCAAATAAGCGAATGTGGTCAAACGGCGCTTCCAGCAAATCTTCGTCGTGAAAGGAAAAAATACAGTCACTTTGCCCTTCACGCAGTTTATCGACCGCTTCATCGACATCAATAGCTTCAATTGCCCAGGTAAAGAGCGGCGGCATCTGGCTGATAATGGACGGTAACAGCCCGAGGGAAAGAGAGTGTGCAGCGGCTATCTTGATTTTACGTTGCGCGTAATCGCTGCCGCCACGCAGCTCTGCCAGATTGCTCTCTAACTGTTGCAACAGATGGCGGATCTGCGAATGGAATATTTTACCTTGTTCCGAGAGTTGCAGCGGCGTCACCTGGCGGTTAAACAATTCAACGCCAATCGCCTGTTCCAGCGCACGGATGCGGCGGCTGAATGCCGGTTGCGAGACGTTGCGACTGACTGCCGCCTGGGAAAAATTGCGGCATTTTTCCAGGGTCAGAAAATCATAAAGCCATTTGGTTTCAATATTATGCAAAATCGCACCACAGTCATCCATTACGTTTTACTCTGTCAGCCGCCCTTGCGGGCATTCTACGTCCATTCGGGCGGCTGACAACCGTTTATGCCGTTTCAAACGTTCCTTTCACGCAGGCTTTGCCGTCTTTGACCATCAGTTTGCCGCGAGCGTATACCTGCTCAATGCGCAGTTCTGGCGTCATGACCAGCAAGTCAGCATCATTGCCTGGCAGAATTTCGCCTTTCCCGGTCAGGTTAAGGAAACCGGCTACGCTACTGGTGAGCGGGCGCAGGGCATCGCTGATACTGAAATCATAGTCTTTGACCAGCACCTGCACGGTTTCCAGCAACGTTTCAAAACCGGCAACACCGATATGGGTTAAATTCCCTTCGTCATCGAAGAACGGCTGGCTACCGTTGCCGTCGGAGCTGAGGGTGACGCGTGCCAGCGGAATACCCGCCTGAACGGCGCGGGCAATACCTTCGGCAGGGGCGACCGGTTCGTCAATGCTGCTGGTGATATCGATGGTGCCGCCTTTGCGCGCGAACTCCAGCGCCTGCTCAAACAACGGAACGTTGCGGTTAACGTGGGTCGGCAGCAACTTGCTGATCGGCACATCGCAGTTTTCCAGCAGGTCATAGACAGGCTGTAACGCCTTTTTGCTGTCGCCCATGTGGAACACGGTGACGCCAGGTTTACCGCCGAGCAAACCGCCAACGCGGGATTCCGCCGCCATATTAGCCAGGTGATAAACGTCCGGTGCGGCAGAACGGTGATCAGAGATGGCGCATTTCACGCCAATCACGCGATCGATAATCGCCACGTCTTTTTCCACGGAACCCGTAATAGTGCGGGAAGGGACATGATAAGCGCCGGTCAGCATCCAGGCGCTGATGCCTTCTTCATTGAGCGCACGGGTCTTGGCGAGCAGGGATTCCGGGTGGCGAGAGATAGAGTCGGTGCCCAGCAGACCAACCACTGACGTGACGCCTGCTTCCGTCAGACGACTTAACGCCACTTCCGGCGTGCGCGTCGTGGGACCTGCTTCGCCGCCACCGCCAATCAAATGGACGTGTTGATCAATAAAACCTGGGCAGAGGATCTGCCCGCTGAGATCGACAACCGTGCAGTCCGGTACAATGTCAGAAGGGATATTGCTGGCAACGGCGATAATTTTGCCGTTAGCGACGAGGACATCGCAAATTCCCCGATCTTCCGGCGCATACAAATGCGCTCCCTGCAGCAGGGTAAAACCGGCTGCGGTATAATCAATCATGGTAACTCCTTGTTAAACAATAAGCTGCATAACCCAGATCGACAGCAATGCGTTAATCACGCAGACCGTAATGATATGCGGGTAATATTTGGCATTCACTTCGGCTGTCCCCAGGCAGCGACCGACATTTTGCACCGGGTTGCCCATTAAATACATCGCGGGCAGTAAAACGGTGACATCGTGACCGGTTAATGCGCCGGCGGTCGCCAGACTGGCGGCAACACCGACTGCGCCACCCATACTCATTAATGCGGCTAAAAGGACG
>ERZ773260.2563-NODE-2563-length-19592-cov-3.093617_pt1 | contig 19592 bp, 16 predicted proteins | sample MGYA00511387_ERZ773260 | MGnify/ENA primary metagenome ERZ773260 (study PRJEB29015, sample SAMEA2737745) | human gut metagenome | biome: human gut; feature: human-associated habitat; material: faeces | place: China | collected 2012 ... | reverse complement strand
GTTGCAGATTCTTAAAGATAAAGCTGCAATGGAACGTGAGAAATTAAAAGCTAAAACTGCTTTAAAAAATAAAGTAGTTGGTGAATCTAAATCTAAAAAATAGGAGGACTAATTATGGCATGTAAGGGAGGCTCTAAAAAGGGCGGAAAGAGTAAACCAGGTAAGACAGGTAAATAAATATTACTAGTATGAAATGGAAAGATCTATCTCTTAAAGAGAGAAAACAGATATATGATAGTGTCAGGGTGAATAACCCTGGTGCTACATATTTTGATATTAAAGAGCAATTTGATTCTATTCCTGCATATCAAGATGGTAAAGGTAAGACCATAAATAAAGCAGATTTACCACCAGAATACAGAACTGGTACTCCTGAGTACTTTGAAAGACAAAGGAAAATATCAGGTGCAGTTAATACAGTTTAGCCAGAAGCTTATATTACTCCAGCTGGTTATATTAAAGATGCTGTTAACTTTATTGAAGACTTAGGAAAAGGAGATTATACTGGTGCAGCAATGGATGCAGTACTTAATTTGATTCCTTGGGGAGTTGGAAAAGGCATCAAAAAACTAAAGTCCAAAGTAGGAAGAATGGTTGAGGGTACTGAAATTGATGGAGCTAGTGTTCACAGTTTTGCTCCTACTCAAACCAAAAAGAAAACTAAAAAGAAAACGGAAGAAGATTATGATTCTGAATTTTCTGAAGTATTAAGAAAGGATAGAAATTCTAAGAAGTACCAACAAGAAATTTCTAGGACAATAGAACAAGCAATTTTTCCAGATGAAAGAACTCGTGAATTAGTAGAAAATGTAGACAAAACATATGGAACTAACTACAAACGAGCTTATTCTAATATTGCATATAAAGACATGACTAAAAGAGGCAGTTATGTCAAATGGGGTAATACGGACAAAGACGGTTATGGGCAAATAAATATAAAAAATATTAAAGATAACGTATTACCTACAGATATAAATGATTATAATATAATATTAGATAATAATATTTATATGCCTGGAACTGCTAATCATGAGTTAGGACATGTGGCAGATGGTTTAGCAGGATCTAGAAAGATTCAGGATTTTGATAGTGGTAAAGAATATATTACAAACACTTATCTAAATTATTTAGCAAATTCTAACAATACATATAGTTCTGCGGAGTTAAGAAAAATGGGATTATTTGATGCTGCTGGAAGTAGATCATACTTATTAAATCCTACAGAAGCTAAAAGTCATATGTTAACTCTAAAGAGATCATTAAAAGATTCTGGTAAAATTACAAACTGGAGTACTCCTGTAGACGAAAATATGATTTTGGAATATATGAGAAATCCGACATCAAATAAAATGGTTAAGAATCAATATGATTTGTATAGAAATAAAAACGAGTATATTGATAGATTGAACAAACTAATTCCTATGGAAATTTTAATGCCATTAGGTGGTGCTGGATTTGTAGGTCATGAACTAAATAAAGAATAATCAATATGGAAAATTTATACCCAGTATACCCAATTCCTTCTTATAAAGACGGAGGTATACACATCAAGAAAAAGAATCGTGGGAAGTTTAACGCACTTAAGAAAAGAACAGGTAAAAGTACAGAAGAGTTAACGCATAGTAAAAACCCATTGACTAGAAAACGTGCAATATTTGCTCAAAATGCTGCTAAGTGGAATCATAAAGGAAGAAAGAAAAAATAACAATTACAATCTAATTATAATTAATTATGGAAAACAATAGTAACGATACACTATTTGGATTTACAGCTATAACTGATATATTCACTGAACAAGTTGGTAACACCATCTCTCAAGACGATGATATTGATGATGAAGAATTAGAGAGACTAAAACAAGAGTCTGCTAAAGCTAGACCTGCTACTCCTGGATCTAAAAATAAAAAGACAGAAGAAATAGAAGAAGAGGAAGAAGTAGAGGAAGAAGAAATCGATGAAGTTGAAGAGGAAGAAGTAGAAGAACCTAAGAAATCTAAGAAAGCCTCTAAGAAAAAGGATAAAGAAGAGACTGAAGAAGAGGAAACCGAAGAAGAAATTGAAGAAGAGACTGAAGAAGATGAAGTTGAATCTAAACAAGTATCTGCTTTATTTGATGCAATTGCTGAAGAATTAGAATGGGAATTTGATGACGATGAAGAAGAAGAGAAACCAAAGACTGTAGAAGAATTGGTTAAGTATTTTAAAGAAGTAATCGAAGAACAATCTACTCCAGAATATGCAAGCGAAGATGTTGCAAAATTAGATGAATTTGTTCGTAATGGTGGTAAATTAGAAGATTATTTCTCTATTACTCCGGACATTGATGTTGACAATGTTGATATTGAAAATGAAAATGAGCAAAAGATAGTATTGAGAGAGTTACTAGCTAGAAAAGGTTACAGTGACAAACAAATTGCTAAGAAAATCGAAAGATTTGAAGATGCTGGAGTATTAGAAGATGAGGCTAGAGATGCGGTTGAGGAACTTCAAGAGATTGTTGCAAAAGAGAAAGAAGAGCTATTAGAGCAACAAAGAATCAAAAAGGAGGAAATGGTGCAGCGCCAACAAAAGTTTTTTGATGACGTTGTCGGTGAAATAAAGTCCTTGGACAATATACGTGGTATCAAAATACCAGCTAAGGACAAGAAAGAATTATTGGCTTATATATTTAAAGCCGACGCTAGTGGAAAGACCCAGTACCAAAAAGACTATTCCAAGAGCGTAAAGAATTTAATAGAGTCAGCTTATTTTACAATGCGAGGTGACACTTTGTTAGATGCTGCCAAAAAACAGGGTACTAGCTCTGCTATTAAAAATCTGAAAAATAGTCTCAGATCAACAGGCGTTAGTAAAGGTACTAAGAGAATTAATACAAGTTCATCTAACTCTATTTTTAGTCGTGCAGTACAACTACTTTAATTAAAAATAAATTACTAACATTTATATGGATAACGGAATTTTAAATAATTTACAGATCGGTAGAGGTAAATGGTTCTCAGATCTTGTTGATGAGAATATGATTTCAAATGCAATGCTTACTAGACCGTATGAAGTAACCCGTGTTATTTCTTATGTATTCGGTTCTAAAGATGATGGTTATAGCACTTCTTTGGATGCGATTACTGGTGGTCTTGGTAATGTAATGACAATTGACCAAAGAGACTACGAATGGTCTGTAATGATTGATAGCGATAGAGCTGTGACAATTCGCTCTGCAAAATGGCAGGGAACAGAAATCACTGCTGCAAATGCTAGCACAGTTATGGCAGGTTTGGGTAACACACCTATCATGTTGTGGTTAGAGGACAAATGGTTTGGTCCTGGTGCAATTTTGGAATTTGATAATAGAGAGTATCAAGTACGTGTTTCTGGTGCTCCTTATCAAGATGGTAATGAATGGGTTTATACTTGTTTCATTGCAGATGGTCAATCTAACTCTTATATTCCTGGTGAATATTTGTTAGCTGGTCGTCAAGTATCTCGTTTAGCTTCTGCTTACGAAGAGTACAGTGAAGAGGGTGATATCCTGAATTATAATACTCATTTCAAGATGAGAAACTTCTTGTTTACGACTCGCTTGGATTATGATATTACAGGTACAGCTTATTCTACAGTACTTTGGATTGCTTTGAAAGATCCTAAAACTGGTAAGACTTCTTACTTGTGGTCTGATTATCAGGAATGGAAGGCAATGCGTGAGTGGTCTAAGAGATGTGAGAGAATGATGGTTTACTCTAAGTCTAATGTAAATAAAGACGGTTCTACTTCATTGTTAGGTACAAATGGTCGTCCGGTTTACATTCCTGCAGGTTTGTTGCAACAGATTGCTCCGTCTAACAGACGTTACTACACTGAGTTAACTCCGGAATTGTTGGAAGACTTCTTGTTTGATTTGTCTTACAATATCTTAGGTACTAACGAACGTAAGTTTGTTGCTTTAACTGGTGAAATGGGTATGAGAGAATTTGACCGTGTATTGAAACAAAAAGCAGCTACAATGAACTTAATTGATACGAAGTTTATCAGTGGTTCTGGTCAGGCTTTAGTTTTGGGTGGTCAGTTTGTAACATACAAGATGACGAGTGGCATTGAGTTGACATTGAAACATTTCCCGTTGTATGATGATACTACTTATAATCGTTTGTTACATCCGGTATCTGGTAAACCACTGGAATCTTATAGAATGACATTCTTGGATCTTGGTAGACGTGATGGTCAAGCTAATATCGTTAAGGTTGTTCGTAAGGATCGTGAGATGGTTATCTGGAATACTTCAGGTTCTGTAGCTCCGGGAACTGGTTACTCTAAGAATAAATCCACAGTAAGATCTAATGCAAAGGACGGTTACTCTGTTCACTTCTTAGGTGAAATGGGTATCATGTTAAGAGACCCTCGTGCTTGCGGTGAGCTTATTATGGAAGTTGAAGATTAATAAAACAGGGGTGATTAAGTTCACCCCTTTTATTTAAAACTTATAAATTATGGATATTATATTAAAATTCGCCCGTACAAATCCATGGGCTGGAATAGCTAAGTATAAGAATTGTAAAGATTATATCAGTACTTACTGGACAAGATCTGGTAATAGATATACTGGTTTAACCCCAGAAGATGCTAGACGTTTGGAGAAAGAAATGGGATATGAAGAAGGACATTTATCTCCACAAAGTGGATTCTGGAAAACATATGCAATTGGTTTAGGCGCAAGAGATAAAGTTTTACATACTGAAAGACCTGAAGATGAACTTGCATATTTGTTTTTAAAAGGACACAAAAGAGTAGCAAATGGTATTAACAACCTTAAGCCTACTCATGATTATGTTCTTGTAAATAAAGAAATTGAAGCTGAAGAAGCTAACAAAAGAAATAAAGCTAAACGTGAGGCATTCTCTGAATTTAATAAGATGTCAATTGAGGAAATGCGCAAATGTTTACGCTTATATGGTCACAAGACTGACAATATCAGTAATGAGCTAGTTGAAAGTAGTTTATTTGATCTTATTGAAAATAATCCTGATAAGTTCTTCTTGATTTGGGTAAACAACAAAGTAAGAGACACTCAATACATTATTGAAGCAGCTATTTCAAAGAATGTAATTCGTAAGTCTAAAAACATCTATTACTATGGTACTGACATCATTGGTAGAAGTTTAGAAGATGCTATTGCTTCATTAAATGATAAAAAGAATCAGGATATCAAAATGACTATACTTCAAGAAATCGAATCTAAGTAAAAGTAAACATGACAGTATTAGAAGCACATATAGCGTTTAAGATTGAAGCAGATAAAAATGCCGTTAATATTGGTATATCTGGTTGTCCATCTTTCTTACCTGAGGAAATTGATTATTGGTTATACACAGCGTATCTAAGTAAGATAGCTACCAAAGCTACTGGGAACAATACTCTTAGAATACCATTTGAAGGTAATGTAAAAAGAGTAGCAGACTTAGAAGGTTTAGTAAAAACTGATAAGGGATTGTCTTTACTAAGTGAATCTATAAGTAATAGACTTACTATGAATAATTTCAAATCTAGTATTACTTATGGTGATGATACTCAAGATAAGCGTATGTACTTCTTAGAAGGAATTTTACATTTTGGTAGTAATAAAATAGCTACAGTAAAACTTATTAGTCACGAACAAGCTACTAGATTCTTAGAAACTTATAATAATAAACCTTGGATTGAAGAACCTGTAGCAATACTGGAAGATAATAAGTTAATAGTATTTATAGATAGGGATCTTATGGTAGGTCCCTATACTATAGATATTACTTATCTAGCATACCCAAGAAAGATTAATAATCAAGATATTACGTCTACTCTAGATGAAATTCCAGAGTATATGCAATATGAAGTAGTTAAATTAGCTGCTGACATGGCAATTGAGAATATTGAATCTCCAAGAACTCAAACACATCCACAGTACGTAGCACAATTATCAGAGTAATATGAGTAGTAAGGAAATGCAAATGGAATTCGAAAGACGAATTCAACTTATTAGCCCAGATCTTATTATAGATGAGAAACCTAACTCTGATCTTATATTTTCAATACTAAATGAAGCTCAAGATAGGTATGTAATGATGAACTATGTTGGTGACGACCAAATGGAAACTGAAACCAATATACATACTAGAAATACAGATTCTATTAAGAGTTTATTAGTAGAAAAAGAGTTAACCGCAACAGGTACTACTCTTAATGGTTTCACAAGATACAGATTACCATATGTACCTACTGAAGAATATTTCTTATATGTACATTCTTTTAGTAAAGTAAAAGGTACATATAAACAATACAAAGATTTTGTTAGAGTAGATAATCAATTAGTTAAGTATAGGGATCTTGGTAAGTTTATTAAAACTGCATACAATACACCTATCATTAGGCAACCTGCTGTTGCATTAGTATCAGATCCTACTACTAAATATAACTATATAGAAGTAGCAGTAGATGCATATACTACATTAGGTAATGTTACATTAACTTACTATAGAAAACCATTAAGATTTAATACTACTGATGGAGCTAGTAAATGTGAACTACCAGAATCAATTCATAGTGAAATTGTAGATTTAGCAGTTAATATGTTTATTACTGAAGGTAAATATAGATTACAAGTAAAACAACCAAATAATCAACAATAATGAAGTATATTGAATTACAAGCAGCATTTGAATTAGAAATAGATCAATTAGATGACAATCTAACAAAACCTACTACTTCAGATATTGAGTATTGGTTAATGGCTGGATTAGATAAATTTATCAAAACTAGATATTCTGGTATTAATTTCAAGCAAACTGGATTTGAACAAGACCAAAAAAGAATTGATGATCTTCGTACATTAGTTACTAGAAAATCTTATCAATTTACTACATATCCAGAAGAGTATACAGTTACTCTGCCAGATGATTATATGTTTACTGTAGGAGAGACAGCTGTAATATTTAGTTACGATCATTGTTGGCCTGTGGGCCCAAGTGGTCAACCAAGAACTAAAAACACAGATGTGTTAGAAGCCACAGTAGAAAACATAGACAGACAAAGACAAAATACTTTGTCAGAATATAGATTACATGGTAGATCCGCCAGACCATTAAGATTATATGAAGGAAATGAAATTCATTTATATACAGACGGAAATTACAATATAAGAAATTATATTCTCACTTACTTGAGAACTCCTAAAAAGATTAGCCTTACTGATGCACCATTTGATGAGTACACAGATATGCCAGTTGCAACTCACAATGAGATAGTTAAGTTAGCGGTAGAGTTGTATTTGGAAAATAAGGCTAATCCAAGATATCAATCGTATATGAACGAAGTTAGTACAATGGAATGATTATACGAAAAATTTTCTTAGTTTAATCTGACGAGGAAATCTGAAACATGAAAGTAGAAAGATTAAACGAAGCGTTAAACTAAGGATATCCAAAAATAAGTTTAACTAAGCTTGATAAAATTATGTCTGAAACTTATATTTGCTCTGTTTGTAAAAAATACAAAACTGCCTCTGAATTTTCTAAGTGTTCGAGAAACAAATATAGAAATTGTCTAAATTGTACTTGTAAAAAGTGTTTCAAAGATATATACGGAAAAAACAGAAGGCAAGTAAAGGAAAGCGAAGCATTAGATAAATTATTAAAAATAAGATTACATGATGCACAAGTTAGAGCAAAAAAGAAAAATCTATATATAGATATTACTTTAGAGTATTTGAAACAATTGTGGAATAAACAAGAAGGCAAATGCGCTTTAACTAATTTTCCTATGAGTTATCAACAATCAAACGGTAAACGCAATCCTTATAGTTTGAGCATCGATAAAATTGACCCAAATAAAGGTTATGAAGTCGGAAATGTTCAGTTTGTATGTTTTGCTGCGAATATGATGAAAGGTGAACTTTCTTTATCAGAATTAAAAAAATTTTGTCAGGCAATAATAAATAATTAAAATTATGCTTAATCATGTGAACACAGTACTTATTGGTACTGGAGCACCTGCATCTTATACGACAGCAGATGCATTGACAGAAGGTCAAATTGCATTATTTGATCAAAATAGAGCAATTGTAAAAGATGCAGCTGGTGCTAAAGCTGCTAGTTCATTGTATATCGGTGTTTACGAAGGCAAAGAAGATGTTTACAATGAAGCAGGTACAAAATCAACTAAGTCAGTTATTCGCTTCTCAATGCCTATCATGAAAGGTTCTAAACCTCACATGGTATTTAGTGAATATGTAGCTGCAGCTGAAGATAAAATTGTAATCACAGCTACTAATGTTACTCCGGAAGTTGGTCATCGTTATGTATTACGTTTAGTATACAATGACATCTATGAGGCACCTGGGCAATTTACTCATACTTATGAAGTAATTGCAAAGAGTACTAATGCAACTGATTTGATTACAGCTTTCAAAAACAAAATCAACAAACACAAAGAAGCCAGAGTAGTAGCAACTAGTGATGCTGCTGTTCTTACATTGAATGCTAAGGAAATGCCGTACAACGAAGGTATTATGTTAGACTCAAATTATTCTCAGGTTTCTGTGGAAGCATTTATGTGGAAAACTATTCCTTCCGGTTTGTTGAGTAATGTAATGTACCCTATTGCTAATTTAACGATTGCTAAAACTCAAGGTACTCCAGGTAAGGGTAATCCGAAAATTGTTCGTGATCGTGAAAATGCAGCTCTTGGTTACAGAGGTATCACACACCGTGCAAATGGTATATATCCGTACATTGCTCCTGAGTTGAAAGCCGATTTAAGTGCTACTTACGATACATTGTCTATCGAATGGGATAATAAATATCTTAGTGATGATAATCAATATATTAAAACAACTCCATTAGCTTGTGAATTGTATGTAAATGCTGGTGAACTTGATGACTCTGCATTTATGACAGCTTTAAAAGCTTTTGTAGAAGTTGCTTAATCAAAAAATATAATTCAAACCAAAAAGGGGATTGGGAGTAATATCCCTTTCCCCTTTTATTTTATATACGATTGATATGGAAATGAATGAATCATTGTATTATGCAGAAATAAAACTGCTAACTACGTATTGCCACAACTGCCTAGATAACAAAATGAAGGATAAAATAATGATGTTTCTGTTTAAGAAAACACTTTATGATAATGCTACTACTTTGAATCTTGCAGATGATGCAGAACAGTATTATAATGAAATGCTGAATTTACTTGATATGAGAACGTGTAATTGTACTATTGATGACTGTAAAAATTGTAAAGATGGATATTGCGAATTATGTAAGTAAAGTTGGTGAATTAGTTAATCAGTCTACTAAGTACAATACAAAACTGGATAGAACTTCTATTACTAATTTAGTATTATTGTTACATTTAGACAAATTATCTAGTTGGGCCAGTACTAAATTGGGTGATGAAGATTTTCCCATTACTCAGGAGGATGTAGATAAAATTATAGGATATATACATTGTTTAAAAAAACAAATTAATTTCTATCCAGAAAAAGATATCGACAATGATTGTATATTGACAGAAATTGAAGAACACATAATCCAAGAGTAATATGAATAAAAAGATATCACAATTTGAACTAACAACTAAACTACAGGAGCAAGACCTCATTACCCTTGTACAAGATGGTAGTAATAAAAATATTACTAGTGGAAGTTTTACTACATCACTATCTGGTACGTTTGCTACTAATGAGAGAGTAGATGCTGTAGAAGAAGATGTTGAGATACTAGATACTAAAGTAAATGATAACTATAAAGATCTTAGTAATAAGATAGTAGAAGGAGATACTAGTGTAACTACTAATCTTAATAGTACTATCACTAGTTATTATGATGTATTGAATAATAAGATCATTACTTTAGATACTAAGCATGATACTGATATGTCAGGTATGAGTGGTACCATGCAAGAGTGGATAGATGATATTGACAATAGATCTACATTACAACAATTACAGGATGCTCTCAATAGACTCACAGTAGCTGAAAATACTATTACAGCATTATCTGAACTTATTGCAAATGGGGGTGGTAGTGGATCTGCTCCGGGTTATCATACCCAAAGTACTGCTACAATATTTCCTTTATCTGGTTATTATAAAGCGAATGATGCATCTCCGTTGGCTACATCTGATACATTAAATCAAGCATTGTCTAAACTTGAAAATCAAGTAGAAGCAGTGGCTAGTAGTTCTGGTTCTTTACCTGTAATCAAGTATGGAGAAAGTACACCTCCTGCAGATAACTTCTTATATACTTCTTTAAAGACTGCAGAAGATTATTTAAATAAGCATGGGGATACTGCGGATGGTAAAATAACAATGTTACAAGGTTTACAAGCAGGAAATACATTTCGTTCTGGTTGGGATGGAGTTGGAGCTAGTTTATATCCATTAGGCTCTAAATGGAATATGGAACTAGACAATCTGTTTGTTAGAGGTAATATGACAATAAACGAACTTACAGTAAATGAGATTAAGGCTGTGGGTGGTGATATTCTAGTTACTGTAGCAGATATGAAATGTATCGAAGTAGAAGAATTAGCAGATTCTTATAAATGCTACTTTGATGATCAAGAAGGTACTAAGTATAATCAATTTATAGTTAATGACTTAGCAATATGCCAAAAATTTGATGGTAAAAACGTTAAAAGATATTGGCGTAAAGTAAATGCTACTGGTAGTAATTACATCACGTTGTCTAAAGACGTATGCGAGCCAGGTAGTGGTAAGCCAGAAGCAGATGATGAAATATTACAATTAGGTCATATGTACGAATCTGATCCAGATTACAATTTACAAATGGATGAGAGACGTAACGCAATTTTTATCAGTGCTAAAGGTGATAATGCCCCTAGAATTTCTTACTATAAGAATATTGATACTTTTTCTCTAGCTGATGAGGATGGTGTAGTTCGTGAAAGAGTTGTAATTGGTGGTGATCAAACCAAATTTGTAGGTACAATTTATCAAACTTCTGACACAGGAATCGTTAGAGTACCTGTATATAGAGGTATTTGGGTTTCTGGCAACACTTACTATTATTATGACCAAGTAAGTCATAAAGGTAGTTTATGGATTTGTATGGATCCTAATGGTACCAAAGATGAACCAAATGAGAATGATGATCAATGGCAGAAGCAAGTTTCAAAAGGTGAAGATGGTAAGTCAGGAGATGACAAAGCTAAATGGGTAGAAATTGTAGGTGATCGGTTATTTTTATTTGATACTCCCGATTTCTCAGGAACTCCTACTCCAAGAACTATTCATTTAACTGCAAATGTATATGGGATGGAAAATCCTACATACGAATGGAAAATGCTTAATGCAGAAGGAACCAAATTGTCTGCACAAAGTTCTATAGACTTTCCATATACAGCAATGCCGACAGATTCCCGTACATTAAGTATTCGTTGTACTGTTACAAATTCTGATGGTACTACTTACTATGATGATACTCAATTAGCTAAATTATCAAATGGTGCAGAAGGTCTCGATGCATATTATATTGATTTAAGTAATGGTACGGTTGCAGTACCATTCGATGCAGATGGAGTTACACCATTAGTAGATTTATCTACTATTACTACAGATGTTTATGCATATCATGGTATTAATCCAATTGCTATTAAAAGTATAACATATTCTACTACTTCTGGTGGAGCTACTGTAAGCATAACCGGTTCTAAGGTAACTCTTACTTCAATAAGTCAGAAACAGGCTAGTATAGACTTAAATGTAACATTAGAAGATGGAGTATCTATAGTTAAGACATGGTACGTTAATAAAGTAGCTAATGGTGAAAATGGTTTTAATGGGGAAGATGCAGCATATGTGTATATGTCCGGAGAACAATTCTTTCACTATAAAACAGGTAAAACCGTTCCTGAAAACACTACAATTACTCTTACTGCAGATTCATTCAACATAATTAATCCAACTTATAAATGGTATTGGGCAATAGCAGGTACGTATGATTGGCAACTATTATCTAATGAGACAAATAGCACATTAGTGGTTAGTTATAATGGTATCTATTTTACTAGCACAAAAAAAGATGAAATTAGTTTTAAATGTGTAGTATCAGGAGCAGGAGCAGAGTTTTCAGATTTCATGACTATTAATAATGTTCGTGATGGTGAAAATGTATATAGAGGTATCCTTACAAATGAAAACACTGGCGTACCAGCAGATTCAGGTGGAGTAGTAACAGATTATTCTACAGCTACTACTACAGCTAGATTGAAATATGGTTCTCAAGATATTACTGATTTTAAACTTACTACTTCTTTACAAACTGGTACTGGTAGTGTAACTTATACCCAAAGTACACAAACAATTAAGTGTACATCATTGACTTCTGATTCTGCCATGTGGAGGGTAGATTTTATATCACCAGCAAGTGGTAACAAGGTAGTAGATAGTGTTGATTTTGTTGTCACTAAATCCAAGGCAGGAGTAAACGGTGACGTAGGTAATAGTCCTATACAAATATTCTGTAACACTTCAAATGCTAGTACTAAACCTAGTAGACCTACATTCACATATAGACCGTCTTCTGGTGGTGCAACATCTGGAGGTTATATATGGTATCCAGATCCAAAGTATAGTTCATCTCAAACTACTTGGATTAGTTCAGGTAATTATGATCCAAATGCTAAACAAATGGCTTATGATGAAAGTATAGGAGGATATTGGACTGATCCGTTACCACATTCTGGTAAAGATGGTGAGAAAGGTGATAAAGGAGACAAAGGTGAGAAAGGAAATACTGGAGCACCTGGTTCAGATGGATGGAATGGTCCATCTTTAAGTTATCGTGGAACATATAGTTCTAGTAAGTATTATGCATGGACAGTTAATCCTGATGTAAGAGATGTTGTCAAATATGGTAGTGTCTATTATATGGTTGCTAATGGAAGAAGAGGTTTATCATCTTTTAAGAATGTAACCCCAGGAAGTAACACATCATATTGGTCTTCATTTGGTTCGTCTTTTGAATCTATAGCTACTGGGCTACTATTTGCAGAAAAAGCTACTATTGCGGGCATGGATTTTTATAATAATTGTATTGCAGCTAGTAGTGGTAGATTCTTCCTAGATGGTAGATATGAATCTGATATAAATAATGGTTGGCCAATTATGTCGTTTGGTAATAATGCCGTAAAGGATGGAGTACCTAGTAGTAGTGCAGCATTAAAGATATATGGCGGTGGTACGTTAACAGTAGGAGATGGTACAGTAACTGCAAATGCTGGTATTACTGGAGCTGGTACGGGATCTGATCAAGTTAGATTTTGGGCAGGTAAACCATTTGATGATGGTACAGCACAAGGAAATAGATTCTGGGCTCCTTTTAGAGTGTATCAAGATGGTAGACTTGTTGCAAATAGTGCAACGATTACAGGTAATATTTCTGCATCTACCGCTAATTTTACAGGAAATGTATCAGTAGGTTCATTAAGTGGATGGAACATTCCGGGTGTTAAAACTATTTGTCATTACGGTAGTAATTTAAGAGGAACAATCTATTCTCAAGGAGGATGTCAAGTTAGTTCTATAAGTAGAACTGGAACTGGAGAATATACAGTATATCACAATATCGGTCATACGAATTATGTAGTATTGTGGCAAGGACAAGCACGAACTAATTCTCCTTATTCAGATTCTACTGGATTTAGAGGAACTGTGGGAGTAACTTCTACATCTTCTAGTTCATTTAAAATAATTTGTGTGGATACAGATAATAATAGACATGACGTTGGTGATAAAGATGATGCAATTGATTTAGTAATTATCGGTTATGCTCAATAATATGGAAGAAAAAATATATTTACTTTGTTCAGGTGGAATGATAGAAGCTCCAGAGGATTGGTACAAAGGATTAAAAGAAAGTGAATTTGTAGATTCTTACGAAGGATTACTTCAAGGAGGTTACATGCACCCATCTAGTGAACAAATAGAATTTAATTTAGCCAATCCTAATCTAGATTTATATAATGCTTTTTATATGATTCCTAAAGACACAACTATAGTTAATGAAGAAATAAGAAAGCGTAGAGAGAATTTATATAACACTAGTACAGATAGATTGTATATGGCTTATGTAAAGTACAGAGAATTTGGAGAGGAAGAGAAAGCTGCAGCAGCATATCAAGAATGGAGAGAAGCAGTAGAAAAAATAAAACAAGATAATCCATACTCATTATAATATGATTAAGAATAATGTATATTATGAATGGTTTGCAAGTATAACCGTACCCAATCCAGATCAGGTTGGGTACTGGGTTGACTTGGGAGCAGATTCAAAAGGTAGAATAATTAAAGTTTACAATCGTGATATAGAAAAATGGATTGTACTCTTTGATGTAAGTAAAGATGACTATGTACCACCATTTATTGGTCCTAATGGCAACTGGTGGGTAGACAATAGAGATACTGGAGTAAAAGCTACTGCAGAGACTCCGTATATAGGTGAGAATGATCATTGGTTTACTTATGATCCTATCAACAAAGTATATGTAGATACAGGTATAGAAGCTCGTGGTCTTAGTGCTTACGATATTGCAGTTAAATTAGGTTTTAAAGGTAGTGAACAAGATTGGATTGATAGCTTAAGTAAAGCATCTGAAGATGCTGCTGTTGCTGCACTAGAAGCAGCTAACAAAGCAAATGAAGCTGCAGATAAAGCTAATCAAGCTGTAGAAGAAATTGAAGGTATAGTTGACGATGCTATAGCTGCTACCGATAAAGCTGAAGAGATTGCTAGTAATCCACCAAAGATCGTAGATAATGATTGGTGGATCTATAACTACGACACTAAACAATATGTTAATACTGGTATATCTGCTATTGGTGATGCTTTCACTTACAAGAAGGAATATCCTTCAGTAGAAGCAATGGAAGCTGATTGGGGTACTGCAGATGTAAAGTTAGGTGAGTATGTACTTATTAATACTAATGATGTAGAAGATCCTGATGATGCTAAGGTTTACTTAAAGACTCAAGAAGGTTGGAAGTTTATTGTCGACTTATCTGGTATGCAAGGTATTCAAGGTTGGTCAGCATATGAAGTTGCAGTAAAACATGGTTTTGTAGGTACTGAAGAGGAATGGGTTCAATCATTAAAACAACCTGCATTAGATGCAGCAGCAAAAGCATTAGAAGCTAAAGCTCAAGTAGAAGCTACTGAGCAAGCTGTTAAGGAAGCAGAAGCATTACGTGTTACTGCGGAACAAGGTAGAGTTAATGCTGAGAATACCAGAGTAAGCAATGAAAATACACGTATCTCTAATGAAGATAGTAGGAAAGCAGAAGAGTCTAAAAGAGTAACTGCTGAGAATGCTCGTATTGCAGCAGAGAATAGTAGAAAAGAAGCAGAATCTAGTAGGGTTAATGCGGAATCAGATCGTGTAGAAGCTGAAGGTGCAAGAGTAGCAGCAGAGCAATTAAGGGCAAATTCTGAAAGTGAACGTAACACTAAAGAAAAAGAACGTATAGCTAATGAAGCAATTAGAGTTGCATCTGAAAGTGAAAGAGTGACTGCTGAAACTTCTAGAAAAGAGGAAGAAGCTAAGCGTGTAGAAGCAGAAACAGCTCGTGATACAGCAGAACAAGAAAGGGTATCAAATGAATCCACTAGACAGGCAAATGAGGCTGTTAGAGAGACTCAAGAGGCTGCAAGGGAAAAGAATACAGCTGATGCTATAACTGCCGTAAATGAGGCTAAAACAGCTGCACAACAAGCTACTACAAATGCTACTACTGCTGCTAATAATGCTAATACTCAAGCAGCAAGAGCTAAGGAATATGCAGACAATCCACCCAAAGTAGGAGAAGATGGATATTGGTATCTTTGGGATGAAGTCAATGATGTGTATGTAAACACAGGTTGGCCATCTTCAGGTATTCTCTTGAAAGGTAGTCTTAATAGTCCAGAAGATTTAAATGACATTGTAGACCCACAGCTTAGTGATTCTTATATTGTTGGTACAGACTTATACTTTTGGAATGGTACAGAATGGGTTAACATGGGTAGATTCCAAGGGCCTCAAGGAGAACCCGGTAAAGATGCTGAACTTAGTAAAGCAGCTATTGAAGCTGTATTAGTAGGTGAAGTAACTACTCATACTCATGATACTAGGTACTATACTAAGGATCAAACTGATGCTAACATAAAAGTAGTAGCAGATGACCTTGCTAACAATTACTATAATAAATCCCAAGTAGATAGTAAATTTACTTCTGTATATATCTTTAAAGGGTCTGTAGATACAATCGAAGATTTACCTACTGAAGGTAATGTGATTGGTGATGTATGGAATGTTCGTAAGAACGATACTAACTACGCATGGACAAGTGAAGGTTGGGATGCATTAGGTGGTACTGCTGAATTAGCATCATTGACAGCTAATGGTTTGATGTCCAAGGAAGACTTTGCAAAGTTACAAGGTATTGAAGCAGGTGCACAAGTTAATAAGATTGAGACTATTACTAAAAGAGTAGAACTCAATGTTGTTAATAAGAATGTAACTATTCCAGAGGATGTTGCAATTGGTCCAAATGAACCTACTAATGAAGAAATAATCTGGATGGATACTGATGAAGATTACGACTTTACATTTGATGGTTATAGTAAAGTAGATGCTGATGCAAGATTTGTTCATCAAGTAGAAGGTAAAGATTTATCTACTAATGACTATAGTAATGCTGACAAAAATAAAGTAGATAATCTTAATAGTTATGTAACTAGTGGTAGTTTTACACAAGATGCAAATAATGCTGCTATTACATTGAATATTAAAGATCCTGTTACAGATAACAATTCCAATCAAGTACTTACTATTAACAAAGCCACTACTACTACTGCGGGTGTAATGTCTGCTGCTGATAAGACTAAGCTTGATGGGTTAAGTAACTATGATGATTCTACTATTACTCAGGATATTACCAACATAAAAGCAAACAAACTTGAGACAATTGAAGTAACTGGTACAGGTAATGTAATTACTACAGTTACTAAGAATGGTACAAAAATAGCTTTTGCTAAAGGTATCACAGCAATGACACAAGATACTAGTGATGCTAGATATGTGAAAAAGACTGGTGATACTATGAGTGGCAGATTAAACATAAAAACGCCAGCAAGTACAGGCTTTACTTTACGTTTAGCTAAAGAAACTAGTGATACTCCAGAAAATGATGAAATATTTGTTCGTATGGATATTGATGATAACAATAAAGGTTCATTTGGTTATCACAATACTCACGGTACAAGTATGTACAATTATGGATCCTCTAGTAGATTTCACATTGCAAATGATGGAGAATTAAAATACTTAACAAATGGTGTAGACGGAAAAGTATGGCATGCTGGTAATGATGGTTCAGGTAGTGGTTTGGATGCTGATTTGCTAGATGGTTATCATGCTGGATATAAAAATGGTGATCTTGCATTATATATTAATCTTCCAAAAATAACTGATTTAATAAGTCAGGGTTTATTAAGATCAGATTATGAGACAGTTGGCTATCCGACAGAGGATTTTTTGATTGCATTATGTAAATGGGCAATAAACAATTATACGGATGAAACTTCCCATGTATTGCTACAAGGAGAGATTACTCCTGCTGTCTCGGGGTGGTGTATTTTGAATCTTTATGCTAATGATGGAAAAGATAACGCAACAGGATTACCAAAATATTGTTCAGGTCAAGTAAACTTAATTAATAAAAGCTCCATATTATTTGGTTCTTATAATGGGACCTGGTATTATAAAACATTAGTAGATACTTCTAATCTAGAAGATACTCTAGCATACTGGTATGAAAACAATGAGAATGCTTCATCCACAACGTGTCTGACAGGTGGTAATAGAAATGTAATTGAATCATTAAGAAGTAAGTTTAAGAGATGTATTGCTAAACCCTATGGAGATGATGCTGCATTAATTAGTTATTGTAATGAAGAAAATAGTGCTAATTGGCCCGATGGTTCTGCTATTGATATTGACCTTTCTAGAAAAGAAAATAGAATGGTGTATTTCCCAAAATACTATCATAAAACTGTTGAAAGATCACCTGGCATTTGGAGAACTTATATTTCTGAACAACAAATTGATAGTGATTATATCGAAGAACCTGAAATGTTGTTAAGTACTTTTGAGGCTTATACTAATACTGATGGAACTTTAATGTCTGTATGGGGTGTAGCGTCTACTGCTTCACAAACAATGGCTACATTTATATCTCAAGCTAAGTCAAATGGTCCTTTATGGAGTATTGGAGATTATAGATCTCATGCTACTATAGCTAGAATGTTTTGTGCTTACTATAAAACCACTAACATCAGTACTTCTAATTCAGCAATACCCTGTTCTGGTGGAACCAAAAGATATAATTATGGAGTTACTGGAGCAACTATTACATTGGGTAATAGAGATGGTAAAAAGGCTACTACAAATGATACATCATACTATTCAACTAACTTCCTAGGACTTGAAGACTGCTATTACAGTAAGTGGGAGTTTGTACAAGGAATAAACATTTTAAAAGGTAAATACGTTGTATATGACGGAGGTTCATTCCCAGATAAGGATGTAGCAGAGCTTGAAGCAGCAGGTGCTACTAATATCAGAGTTGTAGGGTATGAACCTAATCCAGCTGCAACTGAGGGATATAATGGATGGACTAAAGCCGTAGCTCAAGGCAAATATGGTGATGTAGTTCCTACAGCACATGGTGGATCTGAAACTACTTACTATTCCGATTATAGCTGGTTTAATCCAACAGGAAATAGAATCTTTCTACGGTCGGGTGGTTCGGGTGGTTCTCGATGCGGGGTCTTCGTGGCTGATGCTGATCATGCGTCCTCGGGTTCGTGGACGAGTATCGGTGCAAGATTAGCCTTTTATGGTAAGATCGTTGTAGTTGATTCAGATACATTTAAGAAAATGCAGGCATAGTCCTGAGTAATACAGATAATTAAATATTAATAACAAGGGCGGGATCTAAAAGAATTACTATGAGATGACTTTATAGTAAGACTGCTGTCACATTATTTCATACTTGAAAAAACAGTCAGGTAATTCAGATAATGGTTCTCAATGCAGAGTCTTCATAGCTAATGCTAATAATGCATCCTCGAATTCATAGACGAATATCAGTGAAATTTTGGAACTAACAGATACTTTCAGATAATTACAAAAATGTTTGTTGAACTTAGATCAGCCTTACCTCTAGGTAAAAGATAACAGGTGCTTTGAAGAGACCCTAGTAGTATTGTGCGAACGGGTCTTACCACCAAAATAGCTTATGAAAAGAATAGGCAATTTATTTAATAGGATAATATCATATGAAAATCTGGTCCGGGCCGACAAAAAGGCAAGATTAGGTAAAACTAAAAGATACGGCGTTAAGAAATTTGACAGGAATCCACATGAAAATCTGGTCCGGTTACAAAAGGCATTAATAGAAGATACGTATCGTACTTCGGAATATTGCGTATACACAATCATCGCCGATCGTGGTAATAAAGAAAGAGAGATATATAGGCTACCGTATTATCCAGACAGAATAG
>ERZ773260.2553-NODE-2553-length-19643-cov-13.638299_pt1 | contig 19643 bp, 19 predicted proteins | sample MGYA00511387_ERZ773260 | MGnify/ENA primary metagenome ERZ773260 (study PRJEB29015, sample SAMEA2737745) | human gut metagenome | biome: human gut; feature: human-associated habitat; material: faeces | place: China | collected 2012 ... | reverse complement strand
GATGGTGCCAATGTTGACGTGCGGCTTGGTGCGCTCAAACTTTTGCTTCGCCATTTTCTTTTTCCTCCATGTGTCAGGCCGAAGCCCGACATATTATAATTCGGGAAATCGCTTCCCGCCCGCGGGCGGGAAGCGGTAAAAGCTTACTTCGCCGCCTTGGCGCCGCAAACCTTCTCCTGAATGGACTTCGGAACCGGCTCATAGTGCTCCGGCTGCATGGTGTACACGCCGCGGCCCTGCGTGCGGGAACGCAGCGCGGTGGAATAACCAAACATCTCGGAGAGCGGAACCAGCGCGTGGATCTCCTCGGTCGTGCCGTTGTGATCCATGCCCTCGATGCGGCCGCGGCGGCTGTTCAGGTCGCCGATAACGTCGCCCATGTACTCTTCCGGCACGGTGACGTCCACCTTCATGATCGGCTCAAGCAGCACCGGGTCGGCCTTGGCCATCGCGGCCTTGAACGCCATGGAACCGGCGATCTTGAACGCGACTTCGGAGGAGTCAACGTCGTGGTAAGAGCCGTCGTACACGGAAACATGGAAGTCCACAACCTCGAAGCCGCCCAGCGGGCCGTTCTTGGCCGCCTCGCGGATACCGGCGTCGATCGGCGCGATGAACTCCTTCGGGATGGAACCGCCGACGGTGTCGTTGCTGAAGGAGTAGCCCTCGCCGGCCTCGACCGGGGAGATCTCGATCCAGCAGTGGCCGTACTGGCCGTTGCCGCCGGTCTGACGGACGTAACGGCCTTCGGCCTTCGCCGCCTTGCGGATGGTCTCACGGTAGGCAACCTGCGGCGCGCCGACGGTCGCCTCGACCTTGAACTCGCGCAGCAGACGGTCAACGATGATCTCCAGATGGAGCTCGCCCATGCCGGCGATGATCGTCTGGCCGGTCTCCTGGTTGGTGTAGGTCTTGAAGGTCGGATCCTCTTCAGCCAGACGCAGCAGGCCGAGAATCATCTTCTCCTGACCAGCCTTGGTCTTCGGCTCGATGGCGACCTGAATAACCGGCTCCGGGAACTCCATCTTCTCAAGGATGATCTGGTTCTTGTCGTCGCACAGGGTGTCGCCGGTCGTGGTGTCCTTGAAGCCGACAACGCCGCAGATCTCGCCGGTGTAAACCTCGGTGATTTCCTTGCGCTCGTTGGCGTGCATCTGGAGCAGACGGCCGATGCGCTCACGCTTGCCCTTCGTGGAGTTGAGCACGTAGCTGCCAGAGCCGATGTGGCCGGAGTAGACACGGATGAAGCTCAGCTTGCCGACGAACGGGTCGGTCATGATCTTGAAGGCCAGCGCGGAGAACGGCGCTTCGTCGCTCACCGGGCGCTCGATCTCCTCGTCGGTGTGCGGGTCGAAGCCCTTGACCGGCGGGATATCCAGCGGAGACGGCATGTAGTCGATGACAGCATCGAGCAGGAGCTGAACGCCCTTGTTGCGGTAAGAGGTGCCGCACAGCACAGCGAAGAAGCTGCAATCGATGGTGCCCTTGCGGATGGCGGCCTTCATCTCTTCGATGGTCGGCTCTTCGCCTTCCATGAACTTCTCCATGATGCCGTCGTCCACGTCGGCCAGCGCTTCGATGAGCTGCTCGCGGTACAGCTGAGCGTCTTCCATCATATCTTCCGGAATCGGCTCGTCGCGGTAATCCTTGCCAAGGTCGTCATAGTAGACCTCAGCGCGCATGGTCAGCAGGTCGATGATGCCGCGGAACTCGTTCTCCGCGCCGATCGGCAGCTGAATCGGATGCGCATTCGCGTGCAGACGCTCGTGGAGCATGTCCACCACGCGGTAGAAGTTCGCACCCATGATGTCCATCTTGTTGACGTACACCATGCGCGGAACACGATAGTGCTCGGCCTGACGCCAGACCGTCTCGGACTGCGGCTCAACGCCGCCCTTCGCGCAGAACACGGCGACAGAGCCGTCCAGCACGCGGAGGGAACGCTCGACCTCGACGGTGAAATCGACGTGGCCGGGCGTGTCGATGATGTTGAGACGATAGTCCTTCCAGTAGCAGGTCGTCGCGGCAGAGGTAATGGTGATGCCGCGCTCCTGCTCCTGAGCCATCCAGTCCATGGTGGCGGTGCCTTCATGCGTCTCGCCGATCTTGCGGTTCTTGCCCGTATAGAACAGAATACGCTCGGTCGTCGTCGTCTTGCCGGCATCGATATGCGCCATGATACCGATGTTGCGAACCATCTTTAATTCATGGTCTCTGGGCATGTTGAATCTCCTTTTTGTTCAGGCAGCCGCCTGCGCGGCGCCTCGCACGATCGGACGGAAATTACCAGCGATAGTGGGCAAACGCCTTGTTGGCCTCGGCCATACGGTGCATTTCTTCCTTACGCTTGACAGCCGCGCCGGTGTTGTTGCTCGCGTCGATGATCTCGGCGCAGAGGCGCTCGGCCATGGTCTTCTCGCCGCGCTTGCGGGAGAACTCGACCAGCCAGCGCAGCGCCAGGGTCTGACGGCGCTCCGGGCGGATCTCGATCGGGACCTGATAGGTCGCGCCGCCGACGCGGCGAGCCTTAACCTCCAGGCTCGGCAGAATGTTCTGCAGGCCGGCGTTGAAAACTTCCATCGCGTCCTTGCCGGTCTTGTCGGCCAGCATCTGGAACGCGTCGTAGCAGACGGACTGCGCGATGCCGCGCTTGCCGTCGAGCATGATCTGGTTGATCAGCTTGGTGACGATGGTGGTGCCGTATACCGGATCCGGCAGCACTTCACGCTTGGGTACAAAACCACGTCTCGGCATGGGTTTAACCTCCTGAGTTGTCAGGAAGCAAGGATTGTTTCCTCGCTTCGGTTTTCTTGCAGCATGGCCCGAACGGCCAGCAAACGCGCCGCCTCAGCAAAAGCGGCCCTGTCTGCCGGATCTAGCACACAGCCCTGCCCACGGAACGCCCAGCGCGCTGTTCCAAACACGCGCAGCGCCTTTCCGCTTTGCGGCCGGCCACCCGTTTCAGACCGACGACACCTCCGATACTGGGAGGGCGCCACTTCCTTCGTTATCCCGAAGTATGAACCCTCAGAAATTACTTCTTCGGGCGCTTTGCGCCGTACTTGGAGCGGGCCTGCATACGCTTGGCCACACCGGCAGCATCCAGCGCGCCGCGGATGATGTGATAACGAACGCCAGGCAGGTCACGGACACGGCCGCCGCGGATGAGCACCACGGAGTGCTCCTGCAGGTTGTGGCCGATGCCGGGGATGTAGCAAGTACCTTCGACGCCGTTCGTCAGGCGAACACGGGCAATCTTACGCAGCGCAGAGTTCGGCTTCTTCGGCGTGGTGGTCTTAACGGACAGGCACACGCCGCGCTTCTGCGGGCACTTCTGCAGGATGGGCGCGGTCGGCTTTGCAGCGATCGCTTTTCTTCCGTTGCGGATCAACTGGTTGATCGTAGGCATGGAAGCACCTCCTATGTTTCTTCTCAAAAATTCTGGAACACTTGCTTGCTGATTCATCTATATGAACCCGTTTAGCCGGGATCATAGCATACAAAGCGCCGGCGTGCCGCATAGCAGCCGGTATGTTTCGCGGCCGATTCGCCCTTACTTGAGCAGACCGGCGGCCGCAGCCTTGACGTCGATGCCGCACGCGCGCCCGAGCTTCTCCATGGATTCCACCTGCGTGCAGGGAATCTCCATGTCGTAGCAGCGATCCACGACGCGCTTGGTGAGCAGCAGATCCGCGTCCTGCGCGACATACGCATGGGCAACTCTGCCCTCGTCCAGCGCGCGGAGAACCTGCTTGGTGCCGACTACTCGTCGGTCAACATCGGCGAGACCATCATTCATAGAACAATTCTTCCTTTCAATCGTCTTCCGCGCATACCATCCCCACGGACGGCTTGCACAGCAAACACGAGTATGATATCATTTTCCGCCGCGAATGTCAATTCTTATTTTTGGTTTTTCCCTTATTTTACACGCTTTTTCTGTTTTTCGTTCGGGTTTTTCCGCTCAATCCCCCGCCAGCGCGTCCGCCATGCTCTGCATGGAACATTCCTCGTCCGTCTCGAAATCCGCAAACCGGAATTCCTCCCCGGTTTCACCGATGGCCTGCGTCAGCCTGCAGAGCAGCTCGAAGCGGTATTCCGCAACCGCCTCGATCTGCGAAACATCCATTTCGTCCTGCTCCTTGCCCCAGCGCTCCGCATCCCGCAGGAACGCGCCGGAGTCGGTCAGCTCGTGCTGATACAGCGCCAGCTCCTCGCGGACGGCGTCTATCGTAAAGCCCGCCTCGTTCATCTGCCGCCACTGCGCGGCCAGCTCCCCGCGCGCGCCGCTCACATCCAGCTCGATCACCCGGCAGGCCAGCGCGGCCATGCCCAGCAGCAGTTTCAATCTCTTCATCGCCGTCGTCCCGTCTGATTCTTCTCTTATTCCCCGGTCAGGGGCGTTCCCTTGTCGTCGTAATTCGTCCTCTCAAGGAAACGCAGATCGATTTCCTCGCCCGCGCTCATCGCCCGAACGGGCTCGTCCAGCAGCGCGATTCTCTCCGCCGCAAAGGCGACCAGCTCGTAGCCGTCGGCGGCATAGTTCTCCGTTTCCCACCGCTCCGCGTTGCGCGCCATCGCGCCGGAATCGTTCAGCTCGTGGGCGTATTGACCGACCAGCGCCTCCACCGTCTCCGCGTCAAACGCCTTTTCCCGCACCTCGCGATAGATTTCGCCGTATCGTTTCCGAACGCCGCCTTCTTCGTCCGCGCGCAGCAGCCGATCCACCAGCGGGAAGAACACCCAGTTTTCGTGCATCTCGCCGATTTCGTCCCGCTTCAATCCCCACGACACATCCAGATCCCAAAAATCAAACCGGTAGCAGGTGTGCCCCCGGCTGTTCTGCGCCCATATGTACATGTTGTTGATCACGTTGTCCGTCAGCCCGAAGAGCTGCAACACCACATCGTAGCGCAGCGCGCTGTCCAGATCGATGATCTGCGCCGCCCGCCGCATGAAGGCCGCGTCGTCCGTCTCGCCCAGCAGCGCGAAATAATCCGCCAGCGGCGAAAAATCCGGCTCGCCGTCCATCGGATAGTAGAGCTCAAACCCCGTCGCTGCGCTGTACGGGTCTTCCATGCACGGCCTGCCGTGCGAAAGGCTGATGACCGCCGTTCGGTATACGCTGTCCGTCGTCAGGCGCTCCTCGCCCGCCCTGGCCACCTCCTGCCTGACCGAAAACGGTTCGAGCATCAGGTAAACGCCGCGATATTCCCCGTTCAGAAACAGCTCGCAGTATTGCGTCTTTCGCGCGCTGAAGGGCTCGTCCCGCCGCGTCAGCCGCGCATAGAGCGCCCAGCTCAGCCGGTCGCGCATCATCGTCGTATCCAGCGCGTTCATGGGCAGCAGAATCACCTGGCTGTCCGTCCCCATGCCCGGAATATCCCGATAGATCTTCTTTTTCCCGTCCGTCGTGCGCGTAAATTCCAGCTTATAGCCCACCTTGTCGTTCAGGATGGACGCGCCGCCGCGCTTGTGGATTCGCCCGTTTGTTTGCAGCCCTTCCGCCGCCAGCGCGATTTCAATCTGTGCGGGCACATCCTCGCGCTCGATCGTCTGATCGGCCGTGACATTCACCAGCGGCAGCCCGGTGAAAACGACCTCCGCATAGCTGTACGCCGTGTCGGTGTAGGCGAAAATCTGGTAGCTGTAGCCCTCCCGAATCGCCGCGTCGCAGTCGTCAAAGCCGTAATCGTCGGCAAAGCAGAGGCTCAGCCCCTTCGCCGCCTCCTCGGAAGCCGTCAGCTTGATTTCCGGCCACTGCGCACCGTTTTCAAGCCCCAGCGAGCCGTAGAACACGTTGTTCTCCGCGTCATAGGCCATCGGAACGCCGTTGCAGAAAAGCCGCGTCACCAGCGGCTCTTCGCTCTCCTCGCGCGCATCCTCCAGCGCCCAGATTTCCTCAATCTCGCGCACCGGCTCCACCACCGGCCGATACGTCGAGCCGTATTTCACCGTCAGCCCGATGGCGCAGGCCAGCGCGGCCATGGCCAGAAACAGCTTGAATCTTTTCACCGTATATTCTCCAAAATGCGTTCTTTTTCCCCTATTATAGCATACATAATCTCATTTGAACAGAAAAAGCGGCTCAAAGCCGCCTCAGCTTGTTGACATACGCAAACTTATCTTGAATAGCAAAATCAAGAAATTCAGCTATTCTTTCATTTGCAAAAAGGGCTATTCTCCCCCCTCCGGGGGAAATAGCTTTTTGTCTACAGTCTGAAGCGGCTCAAAACCGCCACTGTGATGGATGGTTCTTCGCTTTTACAATTCCCGCAGCGCGTCGATCAGCGCCGTCTTTCCTTTTGTTTTTTCATCCTTCATCTTGACGATCCGCGCCGGGATTCCTGCGACCACCGCGTTTTCCGGCACGTCCCGCGTGACCACCGCGCCCGCCGCGACGACCGCGCCATTCCCAACATGAACGCCCTCGATCACCACCGCGTTCGCGCCGATAAGCACGTCGTCGCCGACCGTCACCGGCTTTGCGCTGGGCGGCTCGACAACGCCCGCGAGCACCGCGCCCGCGCCGATGTGACTCCGTTTTCCGACGGACGCGCGCCCGCCGAGCACCGCGCCCATGTCGATCAGCGTCCCCTCGCCGACAGCCGCGCCGACGTTGAGAATCGCGCCCATCATAATCACCGCGCCGTCGCCGACGCTCACCCCCGCGCGGAGAATCGCGCCCGGTTCGATGCGCGCGTGGAGGGGCTTCACATCCAGCAGCGGCAGCGCGCTGTTCCGCCGGTCGCACTCGATCACCATGTCCTCGATGGCGTCCGCGTTGCGCGCCAAAACCGGCTCGATGTCCCCGTAATCCCCCATCACGACCATGTCCGCGCCGGTGAACACGTGGCAGTTTTCAAAGTGCAGCGGCCGGTTCGCCCGAACATAGACCTTGACCGGCGTTTTTTTCTCTGCCGTTTGAATGAGCCTTACGATCTCGTCCATCCGTCTCCCCCGAATAAAACGTCCTCCATGTCATACAGCCCCGGTTCCGCCTTCCGCGCGAACGCCGCCGCCCGCAGCGCGCCTTGGGCGAAGATTTCCCGGCTGTCCGCGCGGTGGCGAAGCTCAAGCTCCTCCATCCGCCCGAAAAAGCGCAGGCTGTGCTCGCCCGCCGCCGTGCCCCCGCGCACCGCGTGTACGCCGATTTCCCGGCCGCGCGCGCCGATCCGCCCAGACCGCCCGTAAACGGGCGCATACAGTCCCTCCGGGTCGATCTGCCGCAGAATCAGCTTTGCCGTGCCGCTGGGCGCGTCCACCTTCCGGTTGTGGTGCGTCTCCACGATCTCCATGTCAAATTCACGGCCGAGCGCCTGCGCCGCAAGCCGCGCCAGCCGAACGAGCACCGTCACGCCGACGGAAAAATTTTCCGACCACACAATCGGTATCCGTCGGCTTGCCGCGCGGATGGCCTCGCCCTGCGCGCCGCTCATCCCCGTCGTGCCGATGACCAGCGGAATCCGCCGCCGCACCGCGCCGGAAAGCAGCATGGGCAGGTTCTCCGGCGCCGAAAAATCCAGCGCCGCGTCCAGCCCGTCCAGCGCGTCAAGGCTTTCGCAGCCGCCGCGGCCGACATGGCCGATCACCCGCACATCGTCCCGCCGCGCGCAGACCGCATCCAGCGTCCGTCCCATCCTGCCGTTGCCCACGATGGCGATATTCAAGGGTCTTCACCTCCGGCATAACATTCCCTTATCGGTTATGTTTATCGGATGGAGAATTTGTTATACGTTTTTCTGCTGCCTTTGCGCTTTTGACTCCTTCCGTCACGCCTACGGCGTGCCACCTTCCTCAAAGAGGAAGGTCTTATTCACACGCAATGTTATTTATGCCAAAAAGCTCCCTCTTTGAGGGCGTGGAGCTTGCCGCCCGCTGTGCGGGAATAGGCAAGCGAAATGCCGAAGGTCTGTCAGCGAAGCTGACTGAAGGAGTCATTCCATATCCCGGCTTCCGATATCGCGGCGCATATGCGCGCCCTCGAAATGGATCTTCTCTGCCGCGGCATACGCCCGGCGGATCGCCTCCGCCAGCGTATCGCCCAGCGCCGTCACGCCCAGCACGCGGCCGCCCGCCGTCACATAGCCCGCGTCCGTCCGCTTCGTGCCCGCGTGGTACACCGTCGCGCCCGCCGCTTCCGCGTCCGCCAGACCGGTGATCGCCTTGCCGCTCTCGTATTTTCCGGGATAGCCGCCGCTGGCCAGCACGATGCAGGCCGCCGCGCCGCCCCGCCAGCGGATCTCCGTCTCTGCCAGCCGCTGCTCGCGAACGGCGCGCATGATGGCAAACAGGTCGCTTTCCAGCAGGGGCAGAACGGCCTGCGTCTCCGGGTCACCGAAGCGCGCGTTGTATTCCACCACCTTCGGCCCCTCCGCCGTCAGCATCAGCCCGACGTAGAGCACACCCTTGAATGTGAAGCCCTCCGCGTTCATCGCGTGGAGCGTCGGCAGCAGAATCTCGCGCTCCGTCCGCTCCGCGATCTCCTCGGTGTAGAGCGGGCTGGGGGCAAACGCGCCCATGCCGCCGGTGTTCGGCCCCTTGTCGCCGTCCAGCGCGCGCTTGTGATCCTGACTCGCCTTCATCGGTACGATCGTCTTGCCGTCGCAGAAGCAGAGCACCGTCACCTCGCGCCCGACCATACATTCCTCAATAAGCACCCGCGCGCCGCTTTGGCCGAATTTGCCGCCCTGCATCATCTCCACAACGGCCTGCTTCGCCTCTTCCACCGTCGCCGCGACGACCACGCCCTTGCCCAGCGCCAGCCCGTCCGCCTTGACGACAATCGGCGCGCCCTGCGTGTCCAGATACGCCAGCGCTTTGTCCATCTCGGTGAAGGTTTCGCTCTTTGCCGTGGGGATTCCGTATTTGCGCATCAGGTTTTTGGAGAAGATCTTGCTCGCCTCCATCTGCGCCGCGTAGGCCGTCGGCCCAAACGCCGGAATGCCCGCCGCCTCCAGCCGATCCACGCAGCCCAGCGCCAGCGGATCATCCGGCGTGACGCAGACAAAATCGACCTTTTCCCGCTGCGCCAGCGCGACGATGCCCTCGATATCCGTCGCCTTGACCTCGGGGATGCACCGCGCGACCTGCGCAATGCCCGCGTTGCCCGGCGCGCAGAGGATCTCCGTCACGTCCTTCGATTCGCTCAGCTTTTTGCATACGGCGTGCTCGCGTCCGCCGCCGCCAATCACCAATACCTTCATAAACATCCTCCTCAACGCAAAAACAGCGTCCCTCCCGCCCGCTCGGGGCGACCCGAAGGGACGCTGATGATGGTTATACTAATTCGCAGTTAAAATGCTTAACAGAGCGCATCAGATTTTTTGTTCTGACGAAGCCAAGTGAAGTGAGGCGTACTGGAGGTACGTTGAACGGAACGAGGCAAAGTCAGAGCGAAAAAGATGGTGCGCGGATTAAGCCATTTTAACAAGAATTAGTATTAGTGCTTGAAATGCCGCATGCCCGTGAAGACCATCGCGATGCCGTACCGATCGCAGGCGTCGATGGAATCCTGATCGCGGACGCTTCCGCCCGGCTGGATGATGCAGCTGATTCCCGCCTCCGCGCAGGCCTTCACGCAGTCGTCAAACGGGAAGAAGGCGTCGCTCGCCAGCGCCGCGCCGCGCACCTTGTCGCCGCTGCGCTCAATGGCCATCTGCGTGCTCCAGATGCGGTTGACCTGCCCCGGCCCGATGCCCAAACTCTGGTGATCCTTCGCAATCGCAATGCCGTTGGATTTGGCGTGCTTGACGATCTTCCACGCCAGCATCAAATCCTCCATCTGCTTGGCCGTCGGCTGCGCCTTGGTGACGACCTTCAGTTCGCCGTCCTCCGGCAGCAGCTTGTCGTCGATCTCCTGCACCAGCAGGCCGCCCGCCACCTTGCGCATCACGCGCTCGCCCTTGGGGTAGGCGCGGATCGTCGTATCCAGCTCCAGCAGGCGCAGGTTCTTCTTCTTGGTCAAAATCGCCAGCGCCTCGTCGGTGAACCTCGGCGCGACGATGATCTCAAGGAAGATCTTGCTCATCTGCTCGGCCGTCGCCGCGTCCACCGTGCCGTTTGTGACGACAATGCCGCCGAAAACGCTGACCGGGTCGGCCTCATACGCCAGCCTGTAGGCCTCGCTGACCGCGTCCGCCACGCCCACGCCGCACGGGTTGCCGTGCTTGACCGCGATCACCGCCGTCGTGTCAAACTCGCGCAGGAGCTCGAGCGCGCCGTTCGTGTCGTTGATGTTGTTGTAGGAGAGCTCCTTGCCGTGAAGCTGCTTCGCCGCCGGGAGCGTGCCCGCCACGTCGCCCAGATCACGGTAGAACGCCGCCTTCTGGTGCGGGTTCTCGCCGTAGCGCATCTCCTGCACCTTTTCAAAGGTGACGGTCAGGTTCTGCGGGAACGCCGGCGCGTCCTCCAGCTGGCCGCGCAGGTACTGCTGAATCATGCAGTCATACTGCGCGGTGTGCTCGAAGACCTTGTATTGCAGATAGCGCTTGGTTTTGAGCGAAACGTCGCCCGTCGCCTCCAGCTCATTGAGCACGAGCTCGTAATCCGCCGGGTCGATGACAACCACCACGTCCTGCGCGTTTTTGGCCGCCGCGCGGAGCATGGTCGGCCCGCCGATGTCGATGTTTTCAATCGCCTCGTCGAAGGTCACGCCGGGCTTTTCGATGGTCGCGCGGAAGGGATACAGGTTGATAACCACCATGTCGATCGGCTCCACGCCGAGCTGCTCAAGCTGCTTCATGTGCTCGGGGTTATCGCGCACGGCGAGCAGCCCCGCGTGAATCGCCGGGTGCAGCGTCTTCACGCGCCCGTCGAGGCACTCCGGGAAGCCGGTGACGTCGCTCACGCCGGTCACGGGAATCCCGGCCTCTTCAATCGCCTTCATCGTTCCGCCGGTAGACAGCAGGGTTACGCCCTGCGCCGCCAGACGGCGAGCCAGCTCGACAATGCCCGTTTTATCCGATACGCTCAAAATCGCACGCTTTACCATGATGCGTTCTCCTCTCCTCACATGTCTCTGCCCAAAAGATACTCCTCGGTGCGCACCCAGTCAAAGCCGCTGCGCTTAAAAAACTTCATTGCGCTGGCGTTGCGGCGGACGGCGCGGGCGACAATGTGCGGCACCTGCTGCTTGCTCAGCTGCACCAGCGCCTCGTCCACCAGCGCGCTGGCCACGCCGCGGCCGCGCCACTTCTGCTCCACGCAGATCATCTCCAGCACGGCCTCGGCCTGCGTCCCCGTGACCAGCATGCTGCCCACGTAGTCGCTGCCGAAATACATCGCCTTCGCCATGAAGACCGGCCCGCGCATGCGCTCCTCCAGCCATTCGCTGGCGTGCTCCACGCAGCCGAACTCCTTCAGCCCCAGCAGAAATTCCTCGCGCCGGGTGCGGGTGCGCAAATCCACGTCGATGGATTTCGTGCCCACCGGGCTGTAATTGCGCCTGCGCAGGGAAAGATCCTGCGGCACGTTCAGCACAAACAGCTCCACGCCGTCGAAATCGTCAAACCCCATCCGGGTAAAATACTCGTGGCGCTCCGCGTCGTCAATCGCGCAGCGGGTATACAGCCGCGCGGGCAGACCGCCCTCTTCGTCCTTGATGCGCTCGGCTCTGGCGCTCAGCGCGCCGAAGAGCGTGTCGCTGGCCACCGGATGCGCGCTCATCGTCATCTCGATATCCAGCGGCCTGTCCGGCATCATTTTCTTAATCACGCGGTATTCCAGGCCGCCTTGCCCGATTTCCACGCCCGCGTCGTCGATCATCACAAAGCTGTTTTCCCGCAAAGCGCCGCCAACGCCGCGCACGGGCTGATAAATTCTCATAGTTAGGAAGACACCCTTCATCAAAGCGGTCGGCGCGGAATAGACCCGCCCGACGAATTTGCGTACATGAACACTTTATTATAGCACATGTACCTGTCTTCCATCTACCCCCAGTTTTTCCGCGCAGAAAAGTCTTACGCTTTCCGGCAGAATCTCGTGCTCAACGGCGAGCACGCGCGCGGCCAGCGTTTCCGGGGTGTCGCCCTCCAGCACGGGGACGCTCTTTTGCATAATCACGCCGCCGTGATCGACCTGCTCATCGACAAAGTGCGTCGTCGCGCCGGAAATCTTCGCGCCGTAGGCCAAAACCGCCTCGTGCACGTGATGGCCGTACATCCCCGGCCCGCAGAACGCCGGAATCAGCGCCGGATGGATGTTGATGATCCGGTGCTCAAACGCCCGCACAATCTGCCGCCCCACGATGGGCAGATAGCCCGCCAGCACGACGAGATCGGCGTTCACCGCGCGCAGCCTTTGGAGGATGACGTCGTTGAAAGCCTCGTCGCTCCCGGCCTGCTTCTTGCTGATAAACTCCGCCGGAATGCCGTGCCTGCGCGCGCGCTCAAGGGCGAACGCCTTGGAGGCGTTGGCGAGCACCAGCACGATCTCCCCGTCGATGCTGCCCGCCTCCACCGCGTCGATGAGCGCCTGCAAATTCGTGCCGCCGCCGGAGCAGAGCACCGCGATTCTCTTGCTCACAGCAGAACCAGCCTTTCGCCGTCCTCGCCCGTCTTCGCCACGCGGCCGATGCGGTAGGCCTTTTCGCCCTGCGCCTCCAGCGTCGCGATCAGCTTGTCGGCCTCCTCCGCCTTCACCGCGAACACCATGCCCACACCCATGTTGAAGGTGTTATAGGCCTGCCGGTCACCCAGCCCGCCGAGCTTCACCAGCTCCGTGAACACTGGCAGCACCGGCCACGTGCCGCGCTCGATCTGCGCGCTCAAGCCGTCGGGCAGGATGCGCGGAATGTTTTCGATGAAGCCGCCGCCGGTGATGTGCGCAATGCCGTGCACGTCGCAGGCCTTGCAGGCCGCCAGCGCGGGCTTGACGTAGATCTTCGTCGGCGTGAGCAGGGTTTCGCCCCAGCTCTTTCCGCCGAAGGCTTCCACCGGCGCGTTCAGGTCGCGATCCGCGGTCAGCACCAGCCTGCGCACCAGAGAATAGCCGTTGGAGTGCACGCCGGAGGAAGCCATGCCCACCAGCACGTCGCCCTCCGCCACGCGCTCGCCGGAGATGGATTTCTCCCGCCCGACGAGGCCGACGGTGAAGCCCGCCAGATCGTATTCGCCCTCGGGATAGAAATCCGGCATTTCAGCCGTCTCGCCGCCGATCAGCGCGCAGCCCGCCTGGCGGCAGCCGTCCGCCACGCCCGCGACAATCTGCTCCACCTTGACCGGATCGAGGTAGCCCGTCGCGATGTAGTCAAGGAAAATCAGCGGCTTCGCGCCCTGACACACCACGTCGTTGACGCACATCGCCACGCAGTCGATGCCCACCGTGTCGTGCTTGTCCATCAGGAACGCCAGCTTAAGCTTGGTGCCCACGCCGTCCGTGCCCGCGACGAGCACCGGCTTTTCAACGTTCTCGTTTTCGATGGAATAAAAGCCGCCGAACGAGCCGAGACCGCCCAGCACGTTCTCGTCAAACGTGGCGGCGACATGCTGCTTCATCCTGCGCACGGCCTCGTAGCCGCGTTCAACGTCCACACCCGCGTCCTTATACGTAATCATGTTCTTCCTCCATCCCGTGCATCTCGCCCGTTTCCGGGTCGATGGGGTAATCGCCGTCAAAGCAGCCCGTGCAGAATTGGCAGCCCGAACCGGCCACCGTCTTGAGCAGATCGGGCAGGGAAAGGAACTTGAGGCTGTCCGCCCCGATGAAGCGGCAGATTTCCTCAGCGCTGCGGCTGTGGCCGATCAATTCCTCGCTCGTCGCCGTATCAATGCCGAAATAGCAGGGGTTCAGCACCGAGGGCGAGGAAATGCGCATGTGCACTTCCTTCGCGCCCGCCGTGCGCAGCATCTCGACGATCTTGCGGCTCGTCGTGCCGCGGACGATGGAATCGTCCACCAGAATCAGCCGCTTGCCGCGAACGTTGCGGGTCAGCGCGTTGAGCTTGGTGCGCACGCCCAATTCGCGCATGCCCTGCTCCGGCTGGATGAACGTGCGGCCGACGTAGCGGTTTTTGGCCAGCCCGTCGCCATAGGGAATCCCGCTCTGCTGGGCGTAGCCCATCGCCGCCGCCAGCGCGCTGTCCGGCACGCCGATGACCATATCCGCCTCCACGTCGTCGTCGATGGCCAGCCGCTTGCCCGCCTCCACGCGGGATTGGTAGACGTTGATGCCGTCGATGACCGAATCCGGTCTGGCGAAGTAGACAAACTCAAACAGGCACAGGCGGCTGCGCATCGGCGTTTTGACGTGCATGGAGTGAACGCCTTCCGCGTCGATCACGACGATTTCGCCCGGCTGAACGTCGCGGACAAACTCCGCGCCCACCGCGTCGAGCGCGCAGCTCTCGCTCGCCAGCACAAAGCTGTTGCCGACCCGCCCCAGGCAGAGCGGGCGAATGCCATACGGATCGCGAATGCCGATGAGTTTGTCCTTGGCCAGCAGCACCAGCGCGTAGCTGCCGCGCACCTTCTCCATCATGGAGCGGATGGCCTCGATCAGCCCCTTGCTGCTTTCCCGCGCAATCAGGTTCAGGATGACCTCGGTATCCACCGACGTCTGGAAAATCGCGCCGTCGTCCTCCATCTGCGCCCGGAGCGCATCCGCGTTGACCAGATTGCCGTTGTGTGCCAGCGCCAGCATGCCGATCTTGCACCGCGCCACCAGCGGCTGCGAGTTGATTACATCCTTGCTGCCGAAGGTCGAATAGCGCACGTGGCCGATGGAGATGCGCCCCGTCAGCCCGTGCAGAATTTCCTCGTCAAACACCTCCGGCACAAGCCCGAGGTTGCGGTAATGCTTGATTCCCTTGCCGTCCGCCACCGCGATACCGGCGCTTTCCTGCCCGCGGTGCTGCAATGCAAACAGACCGTAATACGCGGCCTCCGCCACGTTGATGGATTCGTCCTGCGCGTAAATGCCGAATACGCCGCAGGCCTCCTCCATCTGATCTCCGCGTTCCTTAATATCCGTCATGCTGCCTCCGCTTTACAGTTCTTCCTGAATCTGTTTGTCGTCCGCCTCGATCGCCGCCGCCATCCGCTCGCGATGCGCCAGCAGCTTTTCGGCGAGAATCGGGTATTTGATGGAGAGCATCTGCGCCGCCAGATACGCCGCGTTGTCGCCGCCGCTGACGGCCACCGTCGCCACCGGGATGCCCGTGGGCATCTGCACGGTGGAGAGCAGGGAATCCAGCCCGTCCATAAACGAAGATTTGACCGGAATCCCGATCACCGGCAGCGTCGTGTGGCCTGCAATCACGCCCGCCAGATGCGCCGCCTTGCCGGCCGCCGCGATGATCGCTTCAAAGCCGTTTTCGCGCGCGTTCGCCGCGAAGGCCGCAACGGCCTCGGGCGTTCTGTGTGCGCTGGCTACGTGCACCTCAACCTCAATTTCAAACCCCTTGAGCACATCGACGCAGCCCCTGAGGGACGGCCAATCGCTCTTCGAACCCATAATCAGCGCAACCTTTGGCATAACGCTCGACCTCCAAATTCCAAAATCGTCTTTAGTATAGCAAGAGACGCGCCCGTTTTCAATAAAATTCCAGAACTTATTTTTCTGTTTTTTAATTATCGTTCGTGTTTTCAGCCCGTTTTGTATTTCTTCACCAGTTTATCCCCTGTTTTTTTCCGTTTTTTCCGTACTTTGATGGCATGCTTTGGAAGCGCATGTTTGAAGACGAAAAAAAATTCCGCCGAAGCGGGCGCGCAGCCTGCCTCGGCGGAGTCGGATCGGATTCTGTTTTTTTGATTTATTGAAATTTTTCTTTTCCAACCGGCGTCGGCGTCTGGTCGTAAAACACGCGCTGAACGGTGGGCGTCGTCTCCAAAATGCGTTCCACGGTGCGCTCCACCAGATCGTAGGGCAGCCTCGCCGGAACGAGCATCGCGCCGGAGACCGTCACCGCGCGCAGGATGATCGTACAGCTCCCCTTCAGTTCGTCCGCGTCCACCAGCACCGGGAAGTATTTGTAGAGCTTCCTGTGCAAGCCGGCCTCGCGGATTTCCTCGCTGAAAATCGCGTCGGCCGTGCGCAGCGCGGAAAGCCTCTGCGGCGTCACCTCGCCCAGAATCCGCGCGGCCAATCCCATCAGCGGGAAGGGCTTGCGCAGCAGGAGCTCGCCGTCCAGCCCCAGCATTCCGGCGATTTCTTTCACCTCGTCGCGGAAGAGCAACGCCAGCGGTTCGAGCACCGCCATACCGCAATCCTTCCACGCCGCGTTGTTCGTGCCGCCCAAAAAATCGCTGTAATTCGTGCCCATCACCAGCGTCTTCGCGCCGGGGATGGCCTCCGTCTGCCGGATCATCTCTTCATGCAGGCAGGAAACGACCATCGCGCGCTTTTCGCCCATCGTCTGCCTGCCGCGAAGGGTGGCCAGCACGTCCTCCGCGCGGTCGATCACGCGCAGCGGAATCCCGAGCTGCTCGTAAATCGCCCGTACAGCTGCGCCATCACCCGCGCGCATCAGCCCCGTTTCAACGTAGATCGCCGTCATCCGCTCGCCGAACGCCTGATGCGCCAGCACCGCGGCCACCATGGAATCCACGCCGCCGCTCACGCCGCAAACCGCGAATCCGCCTTCAATCGAGGCCTCCGTCAACGCGCGCCGCGCTTCGGCCAGCGCCGCATCCATCGTGAACCACGGCGTGCAGCCGCAGATGTCGCGCGCAAAGTTTTTGAGGATGGTCGAGCCGTCCGGGTCGTTGCGCTCCAGCTCAAACTGAACGCCGAAAAGCGACCGTTTGCTGTCCTCAAAGGCGACGGTGCAGCCGCCCGCGCCCGCCGTCACCTGCACGTCGGCCGGCAGCATCAGCGTCATCGCTTCCTGAATATAGCGTTCGCCGCCCTCCACGCCGTTAAACAGCTTGCAGTCCGCGTATTGAACGTTCGCTTTTTTCTCGCTGATGGCCGCGCCTGCGCACGCGCCGCCCATCGCCGCAATCAGCATGTGCGCGGCGTGCCCCAGCGCCAGCACGGGGATATCCAGCTTCAAAATCTCCGCGTCGAACACGCCCGCCGCGCTCTTCGGCTCGCCGCAGAGCACGAGACCGCGCGGCGCGATTTCCGCAACCTGCGCCGCCGTCGTCGTGCCGCTGATGATTTTGCAGAAAACCCGCTCGCCGCGAAGCCTTTTCGCCGCCTCGACGGCAAACTCATCCGAGTAATTGAGAATGAGGATCATGTCGTTCATGCTTCGTTCCCTCCCACAGGGCGGGCGCTCATATGCCCGATTCCAAAAGAAGCTGCTCCGCGTCTCGGCGAAACAGCTTCTTCGGTAACAAAGGGGATTAGATCAGCTCGAGAATGACCATCTCGGCGGCGTCGCCGCGGCGCGGGCCCTTCTTGAGAATACGGGTGTAGCCGCCGGCGCAGTTCTTCTCGGCGTTGCGCGCCTTGTACTTCGGCGCGATCTCGCGGAAGAGCTTCTCCACGCAGGGATACTTCACGTCCTTGGTGCGCTCGGTATACGCCTTCTTGGACTCGTCATCCAGCTTCGGCTCCTTCACGTCGTACAGATACGCCATGATCTGACGGCGGGCATGCAGCTTGCTCGGGGCGTCGTTCTGCACGGTAACGGTCACGGACTGACCCTTATCGTTGTTGAAGGTCTTCTCGACCGAGACCGTGTTGTCGCACTCGCGGATGGCGAGGGTGATCAGGTGCTCGGCGGCGCTGCGAACTTCCTTGGCGCGGGCCAGAGTGGTCTCGATGCGGCCATACCAAATGAGGTTGGTCACCTGATTGCGCAGAAGCGCCTTGCGCTGAGCGGCCGTACGGCCAAGTTTACGCTGATAAGCCATTTTGTTTATCCTCCTATTACAGCCCGCCTCCTGCAAATACGGTTCTTCACGCGGCACACAAGAAGCCTGCTCCGCTTTTTCGGCGGATCAGGCCTTGCCTGCCGCGCCCATATTTCCCTTAGGCGCGACCTTGATAGCCCCTTTGGGGCAATGTATCGCTGTAAACCGGTTTTGCCGGATTACTCGTCGTTGGCACGCAGGGCCAGACCCAGAGCGGCGAGCTTCTGCTCGACCTCCTCGAGGGATTTCTTGCCCAGATTGCGAACCTTCATCATGTCTTCCTGATTGCGCTGCACAAGCTCGGCGACGGTGTTGATGCCGGCGCGCTTGAGGCAGTTGTAGGCACGGACGGAGAGATCGAGCTCTTCGATCGTCATCTCCAGCACCTTTTCGCGGTGATCGTCTTCCTTCTCGTTGAAGCCGATGGTCACCACCTGATCGGTCAGATCCATGAACAGCTTCAGGTGGCCGTTGAGGATCTTCGCGGCGGTGCTGATGGCCTCATCCGGCTGGATGCTGCCGTCGGTCCACACCTCGAGGGTCAGGCGATCGTAATCGGTCTCCTGGCCGACGCGGGTGTTCTCGACGGTGTAATTCACCTTGCGGATCGGCGTGAAGATCGAATCCGTCGGGATGACGCCGATGGGCGTATTGGGATTTTTGTTGTTCGCTGCGCTCACATAGCCGCGACCCTTTTCCAGAGTCAGGTGCATGATGAGGTCGGCGTCCTCGTTGAGCGTGGCGATGTGCAGATCGCGGTTGACCACCTCGATCTGATCGTCCACGGCGAGGGCGGCCGCAGTCAGCTCACAAGGACCCTTGACGTTGATGGACACCGTCTTGGGGCCGTCGCAATACAGCTTCGCGGAAAGCTCTTTCAGGTTGAGGATGATCTCTGCAACGTCTTCCTTCACGCCGGGAACGGCGGAAAACTCGTGCTGGATGCCCTCAATGCGGATGCTGGAAACAGCAACGCCCGGCAAAGAGCTGAGCAGCACACGGCGCAGGGAATTTCCCAGCGTCTGGCCAAAGCCATGCTCAAGCGGCTCTACGACAAACTTGCCGTAGCTGTCGCTGGCTTCCACACGTTCGATGCGGGGCTTTTCGATTTCGATCATTGGGCAGATTCCTCCTCACAGTTACCGTGAACAGCCATGGATTAACGAGAATAGAGCTCGACGATGAGGTGCTCTTCGATCGGGCAATCAATGTCCTCGCGGGCAGGCATCGCAGCCACGGTGCCGGTGAGATTCTGCGCGTCAAAGGTGAGCCACTTCGGGGTCACAACGCCGGTGCCCTCGCGCAGCGCCTTGAAGGCGGCCTGCTCGCGGGAACGCTCGCGCAGGGTGATCACGTCGCCGACCTTCACGGAGTAGGAGGGGATGTCCACCTTCTTGCCGTTGACCAGAATGTGGCCGTGCACGATGATCTGGCGCGCCATGCGGCGGGTCTTGGCAATGCCCAGACGATAGATCACGTTGTCAAGGCGCAGTTCGAGGAGCTGCAGCAGGTTTTCACCCGTGATGCCCTTCATGTTGGCCGCCTTGAGGTAGTAACGGTGGAACTGCTTCTCCAGCACACCGTAAACAAACTTGACCTTCTGCTTTTCCTTGAGCTGCGTGCCGTACTCGGAAACCTTCTTGCGCTTGTTGCCGCCCGGGTTGCGAGTAGACTTCTTGTTGCCGTAGCCCATGACGGCCGGAGAGATATCCAGGCTCCGGCACTTCTTGGCGATCGGCTCTTTATTGTTAGCCATGTACTTTCGTCCTCCTTACCAATACCTTACACGCGACGGCGCTTCGGCGGACGGCAGCCGTTGTGGGGGATCGGCGTCACGTCCTT
>ERZ773260.2548-NODE-2548-length-19690-cov-11.708582_pt1 | contig 19690 bp, 20 predicted proteins | sample MGYA00511387_ERZ773260 | MGnify/ENA primary metagenome ERZ773260 (study PRJEB29015, sample SAMEA2737745) | human gut metagenome | biome: human gut; feature: human-associated habitat; material: faeces | place: China | collected 2012 ... | reverse complement strand
ATATGAAAAAGAAATTTTTTGCTAATTTATGGTTGACTTTTCATAGCTGGTCTCCATTCATCTATTTTCCTATTTGTTTTGATTTAACATACTTTTCCACACGTCCCCTGATATAATCCGTTTGTTTTTTATAACTATGTATAAACAACATGGTGATTAACAAACAGGCGATAAGAAAAACCGAATTGCTTCCTGCAACTCCCAAATCATCAATCAAATCATATAACAACCAATCATACAATTTTGCACCCATTACAACTACCAACATCGCTATAATTGTACGATAAGTATTATTAGTTTCATTTAAAACTTTGATAAAAGAATTAGCTTCAGAAGCTTCTATATAATCACCATACGGGGCAAACTTGAGAAATTTATCTTTTTCTTTTGTCTTTTTATTGCGCACCTTTATTGATTTCAAAATTTTTTCAATAAAAATCGAACCAATACGGCTTATAATCATTCCTGCAAAATAATATAAAAACAAATCCTCCCAAATCTCTCCAGTAGAAAATGTAATCCTTGTAGTTCTTTCCACGATACTACAAAAGATTACGCCAGGGAACAGATTATTCAAGATGTCATAAGAAGATATTTTTTCAACCAAATTTTTAATAATGTCTTCCATCTGCGCCTCCTTTGTTAGCACTCTATTCAACGGAGTGCTAACAATATTATATTTCTTTCTCTCCGCCTTGTCAACATGAATATATCAATTCATTCAACACAATTTCTTCTGCACGATTGTGGATGCTGCCCATTCTCTGAATCCATTCCCACTGATTATCCGCTTTCATCTTCTCAGTTACAGACTCAGCTTTTTGCATCTGACTGATAATAACCTGGAATCTCTCTTGTGCCTGCTCATTTATATCAGCAAGGTAAGTCCAGAGCTGGAAACGCAACGCCAATTCATTAAACAGTATCGGATGATTCTCTCTTAAATACTCTCGATGCATACGTCCATACTTTCCAATAGGACGTTCTTCCTCCGGTAACTTCAAATCCGGTATGTAATAATCCCCAACCAATACATAATCAATTCCATTCTTTGTAATTCTTTCTTTCATCGTATTTTGACCTCTTTCGCAACGTATTTATCATAGCTTGACTTCATCTGTCGTAAAAGTGTCGTAAATTCAAGTCGGATTTCGGAAAAATCCTTGATTTCCAAAGGTTTTCAGCACTATTTTCGTCACTTGCCGTGACAGATGAATAATACTTTAATCATTATATTTTTCCTCCTGAAATGCCTCGTTTTGCCCTATTTTACGCACTTTTTTGGATTTCTTCAAGAATTACAGTTTTCCGGAAACTGTAGCAAAAGTGGCAAAACACGGCAGTTTGAGACCAAGTGTAGTAGTCTGTAGTAGTCAATTGGTAGTCGGTTTAGGGTGTGCAGACTACCGGGGTTTTTGAACCTTTTAACGATAGAAAGGGCAAGGGGGGGTGCATTTTTTACAATTGGAACATCAAGCAACCACAAATTTTTGTATCCCCTTATAAAGTAATCAAATTAATCGTAAATACCTTTTTCGATGCAACACTTCTTAAATTTTTTCCCACTACCGCAAGGGCACGGTTCATTTCTTCCTATTTTTTTCTTTTTACGGACAACCGTTGTTGCAACAGGATACTCATATGGTATGGCATGTTTTTCAAAATAAATCTTATCAATCAGACTTGGACCATTGGCAGGAAAGAATATCGCACCGTTTTGTTTTCTCGCTTGAGAATTCATAAAATAACCTTCTATTACATTTAATTCATCAGAAGACAACACATTAGGATGACTTTCAATTCTCCAGATAATATAATCAATAAAATCCTCAGGTTCTTTGTTTAAATATTTTAATATTTCGATAATATTTTCTAAATCATGCCAATTACAAACCCATGGATATGGCTGACTCTCTTCTTTTTCCAATATCAAGCTAGTGTTCACTGCCAGACCACCAAACTGATTTAAGGTCAATACAATTGGTAGTATTCTTTTTGTTGCCACATCTTGTATCGTGAACTTTTTGTTTTTATTTTCATATAATACAGCATCCTGTTTATCTTCAATGAATTTTTTAAGAATAATTGCTTGTTCGTACGCCCCACCAATTCCACTATCTGAATGAAAATGATCTCTGATACGTTTGCTCGAGAGAAAACATACTCTCCTATATGATCAATCAAATACTCTCTCATAAGGTGCTTGTGTTGGCCGCACTCAAGGAGTTAAAGAAAAATTCAGAACTATCGAGAACAGAAGTACGTGCTTTTTTAGCCAAATTAAATCAAGCGGGTGCTATTACAGTTTTAGATTTTCTTGACAAGACTCAAGCAGAAAAATTATGTGAAAATGTTATGGCTGAAATTAAAAGCATAGCTGTATTAGAAGAAGGTAGCCATTTTAGAGCGGTTAATGATGTTACAGGTAAGCCATTTGGACCAGAGATGGTGATAAAAAATGGGCAGGTTACAGCTGTAGGAAAAACAATTTCAACGAAACCGAAAAATCTGCTTGGTAAGAAGGAAGGTACAAAGTTTGTCATTTCTGGCAAACAGTATGTTATTAAGGACATAAAGTAAATGAAAGAGAGAAAAGCAATATGGTAGCCGACAGGACAGGAATAAAATGGAGCCGAGAAGAAACTATTTTGGCATTTGATTTGTATTGCCGTACACCTTTTGGAAAGATTAGCCAAGGTAATCCGGAAATTATAAAACTTGCGCATTTGTTGGGACGAACTCCGGGTTCTGTGGGATTGAAGATGCATAATCTTGCTCATTATGATCCTGAATTGCAGAAGAGAAATGTAACTGCAATGGCGCATGGAAGCAAGCTTGATGGCGAAATTTTTTCAGAGTTTTCAAGAGATTGGACAAATTTATCGTATCAAGCTCAGCTTATCCGCGCAAAACTGCAGAATAAGGACATATCAGAAGTAATTGATCTTGGCGATATTGATGTGATTCCAGCTGGAAAATATCGAGATCAGATGATGAAAACTAGAGTAGGGCAGTATTTCTTTAGAATGACGGTATTAAATTCATACGAAAATAGATGTTGCGTCACAGGGTTAAAACAACCAGAACTTTTGGTGGCAAGTCATATTAAGCCTTGGAAAGTTAGTGATGAAAGGACTGAACGCACAAATCCGGCAAATGGATTATGTTTGAATGCTTTACATGATAAAGCATTTGATAGAGGGCTGATTACTTTAGATAAAAGATATAAGATTATCGTCTCCAGAAAGTTGAAAGATACGGAGATGGATTCAGAAACGAAATCCTGGTTTATGGGATATTCCGATCATCAAATTATTCTTCCAGATAAATTCCTGCCCGGAAAAGATTTTATAGAATACCATAATGATGTGATTTTTCAGAGGTAAGAGTGTGGACAATTTAACATCAGAGCAGCGTCGGAAAAATATGCAACATATAAGATCAAAAGATACAAAGATTGAAGGACTATTAAGAAAGGCATTGTGGAAAAAAGGTTACAGATTTCGGAAGAATTATAAAGAATTGCCAGGCAAGCCTGATATTGTATTTACTAAATATAAAATAGCAATTTTTTGCGATGGAGAGTTTTTCCACGGCAAAGATTGGGAAGTGCTTAAGCCTAGACTGGAAAAGAGTAATAATAGTGAATATTGGATTAGTAAAATATCCAGAAACAAAGAGCGGGATGATGAAATCAACAAGAAGCTCCTTTTTCTGGGATGGACGGTAATCCGATTCTGGGGCAATGATATAAAGAAAAATACGGATGAATGCATTCGTGTGATTGAAGAAACCATTTTTGAAATTAAAACAATGGATGATTATACGGAAGAATAATCGTGAAAGGAGCATCACAATGTATAGATTGTGTTTTGAAACTATAATGACTATTTTATACCAAGCACGGAGTCATAAAGTGACTAACAAGTCTATTTGTAATGCTCTTTTTTCGTGCTTTGGAAAAACTGTTGAATCTTATGATAGTTCCACTCCAGGACATTTAAAGAGCGGAAAGATTAATGTACCACCAGATGTAATTGATGCTGCTAGAAAAACAAACGCAGATGAACTGGATGCGGCAGTACAAAAAAATATTATACCGTTAATCAAATTATCCCAACAGGAAGCTATAGTGAGAAGTCTTAAGGATATTATTCGTAATGATTCCTCTATCATGGATAACACGGTGATAGGATATTGTTCTGGCTACGAAAAACAAAGCATTCTTGGCGGACAAGTATTCTGTATATCTTCATTGTTGGCGTCTGTAATTTACTATGCTTGTATAGAAGTGAAAAACAGTGATTGTGCAGAGGCAATCAAGTCTATTACTGGAGAATATGTTAAAGAATTTGAAGACGGAGAGCCTATTTATTTTGAAGGTTCAGATGCAAAGCCTAAGCCCAAATTGACATACACTTTACAAGATCCATCCTTTGATAAGGTTTTTGTTAAAGTAAAATCTTGGTTGATAAACTTGCTGAGCGGAGTAACGGAAATCGAAATATACAAGGTTTCGGATGTTACGAACCGTCAGTTGAGATTCAACCGTATTTCTGGCATAGGAACGCTCTGTAATTGATGTGAATATATCCTGCTTGCTAAAAAAATATTCTGTATATTCATAAGGATTTCCATTTTCGTTATTCTCGTCATAAGTTAAATAAACACTCCAATATAATCGTGCTATACCCTGACGAACAAAGGCTTTTCCTTTCGATGCCTTGAAAAAATAACGTGTTCCAATACGATCGATCGCTTTGTCTGTCGAAGATTTTTTTGTTTCATTCTCTTCCGCTTCATCTTCATCATCCGGAAGGTCAATTCCCCATCTTGTATGCATATAATCCCAATGTTGTTTATGTGCCATATACGCCCATAATCTAAGATCACTTGCCTGGACTAAATTTATATGTCCCTGCAAAGCTTCGTATAAAATCTTTGCATTAGAGAAATCTGTTTCCGGACCTCCTGAAATAAGTTGATAATCATCAACCTCTATTCCCGTATCAAAAAAATAATTAGGCTTGTCATTATCAATAAAATATTGATCAACCCACGTTTCTGCATCTTGGTACTTATTCAGATTATCAGGTATAGTCTGTTCAAGCATATCGAGAGATTTCTGTTTTAAAAAGTATAATTTCATACATCCTCCTATTCTACCTGACAAAGGAATTTAAGTGCATCAGCTGAGTTATTACCTAATAATAATTCTGCTGATGCAAACGGTTTTTCTAGTAGTTGTAAGTACTTTTTTTCATCGTTTTCAGCAAAACGCTTTAAGTTAACTACAATCGTCTTATACCATGCACGATTTTGATGACCACTTTGATGCTCCGGATCTTTCTCATCTGCTGCAATGATTCCAATTGCTTCTACCAGTGCCGGCACTATCAGTATTGCATTTAACATCTTGTATTTAGATCGATTGTATCCACAGCTTCTATAGTTCTCATATTGATCAGCTGGCAAGGTGAGCTTAATAGTACTTTGAGAAAAATCACATTGAATTTCTTTCAGCTTATCATTTCCTCCAACATCAACGATGGAGGAACCATTTTTTATGATATCATTTTGATACAGCGCATCAAATGTTCTTTTCTGACCTATACCTATGATGTCTCCTGCATTTAAATCAAACTTCATGTCCTGGTATTCTTCCGCAAAATCTTCATTTGTAAATCCTTCAATCGATGTTGCAACAACTATACATGGTATCAACTCAACTCTTTCGTGAATCATCTGTGGATCAAGTCTGATTACTCTGTTTTCATGTATTGTATACAGTTTTCTAAACCAAGTCGATACGCATTGGACCTCCAACGCATATGTAAGAATCCTTTTGCTAAGCAAAATTTGAATACCTTTGTTATTTATTTCAAAATTTGTATGCACAGCATATCCATCTGGCTCAAGAAGTACTTTGAGTTCGCCGATAAACTCAGTACTCTGATAATCGTCTGTATACTCACGAATTACAGGATACGGATAGTTAATATTAATGTTTAGCATATGCCCGCACCTCCAATGTTCTTCGCGTCTTTTCTTCCAGCTTAACTCTTAGAATATTTTTCTCACCTTCATTATGAATACCCTTCAATTCAATCATGTCATTTTTTATAGGAAGTTTCTTTCCATTCATGGTTGCTTCAGAAATATTAGCTTTTGATAAATTATCATCATCACTTCCTATTCTGATTCCTACGACTAAATCTTCAGCATTTTCATCTAGCACAAATGAGATTTGATACTCACCAGTGGCCTTATCAAATGGTGTCCTTATACCAGAAATCAATACTTCAGAAGCTTTTCCGGTTCCAGTTCCTTTTTTATTGTTTGATTTCTTATGGTATTTCCTTTTACGTTCTTCTTCCTTCTTTTTACGCTTTGAACCTCCATTTTTTTTCATGCTTATGTCAGCTTGTCTTCTTTTTCTTCCAGTTTTCACGCTCTGTATCTCAAACGTAAGTGGTCTAAAATCCGAAAACGCCTTTTCTTCTTTTTGATCATCATCTGCCTCTTCGTTTGGCAGAAACTCGCTTAATCCAAAAGCATCAACTGATTCATCTCCAAAATCAGGCATTTCTGCTTTAACTGCATCAAGAATTATTTGATGTACTCTATTAATAATTCCTTTTGCTTTCGTTTTCTCTTCCTTATATTCATCTGCAGCCCAATCGTCATGTGCTTGATTTTCACATTTTCTAAGAAAACTACTAATATTATCCTTAGGATCCTGTGATGCCGCTCCCTCACCTGTAGCAATAAATATTGCAGTAAAATTCATCGGAATTCTAAATGCACAATCTTCTCTAATTTTCATTCCTGCTTGGCGCATTTCCAATACTTTCTTTTCAACAACATCATCACCAGTCAAAAGGTAAAGTTCATAATTCCCCATACTTTTGCCATTATATTCAAATGGAGCCTTGATAATTTTATGTCTGCTATCTTGCAATAGCCTCCAATAAGATGGTGCTGTAAATTTAAAAGCAGTATCATCTGCCATATGTTCTTTACAGTATTTCTCGTAAAATGTGATCATTTCCCCAAGGTTATTCTGAGTAATCTCTACACGCTTCTCTCCATCCCGGATTTCCACTTCAAGTTTTCCACGATAAATAGAGTAGAAGAAATATTCAATAACACTAATTGCAGACTGCTCTACCCAGGTATCCTCGTCTTCTTTTACAAATCCAAGTACAAAAATATCTGTACCAGTCTCTGTTCTTCGAAATACTGGTGCAATATCATTAACATCGAAAACAGCATCAAAATTTTCACTATCTTTATCTGCAAATAATCCTATATTCTGTTTGTTTTTCCCATCTTCCTTAAATGTAGTAAGAATAGCTTTTCCCTGAAACGCATACTCGTCATTAATAGTTTTCGTTGAATACAACACTGTTCTCACAGATGTAAAATTATATGGTGCAAATTTGCCCACACCAAAAGCACCACTAGAAGCATTTGACTTATTGGTAGCACTCCTCTCACGTACAAGTCCTGTCCAGTTACTTCCTGTTTCTTCTTTTACACCGCGCAAACCTGTCGTATTGTAGTCACTAATTTTTAAAACTGGAACTTTGGTATCACCAGAAAAGTATTTATCCGCTGCATCTCGAATACTTCTCAGTTTTTCACCATCATCACCATCCGAATAATACTCCGAGCACTTATGAATAACTTCACGCAATCTTTCGTGACCAGGAATATCCTCTAAATCGACATAAATCAATTCAAATTTTGCCCTTACTGGTACTTCATCCGGAAGTTCCGGATTTTTTGCATCTGTAACATTTTGTAAAATTTCTTTGGCCAGACCTTTATATGGCTGTCTTTTAAAAATCCCTATTCCTGACTCATTTACGCCAACCTTATCTGATGATCCCAGATTAGAAAAAATCCATTGAAAATTTTCCTTCCACTGAAACATACTGTACCCCTCCATGCGGTTAATCAAGTGTAAATTTACTTCCTTTTTGGCTATCCTGCTTACTATATCTCTTTTTTGCTTCATCCAGTTCCGTTTGAATCGTATTAAATATCTTATTTACATCCTTCTGCGAATACTCATACAAGCTCTGATTCGAACAATTTCCCAGTAACTGAATCATATTAATAATCTTGTTTGTCCTTGCCTCAGCAATTCTTACAAATTTCTCTCTTTTGGTTTCTTCGTTCTTCATACCATACCTCCATACGATATACTCATAGTATCTACATTTAATATAAGCTGCTTTTATTATGCGTGTCAATCATTTTTACATTATTTTTAAAATACTATCGTTATTTTAAAATTGCTTCTATTCATTTAATTACAAATTGCAAATAAATATAATAAAATTATCAATTTATTTCGTCTTCTCGTTCGCTCATACAATCGAAATTATTTTAAATTTATTTTTAAAATAATTATAGCGCAGGTTTTTATTCCCTGCGCTACAATTATAAATATTTTAAAACTGTCTCAGCAATCCCCTTTGCCATCAAAGGCGGAACTGCATTACCCACTTGTTGATACTGTGCATCTTTTGTCCCCTTAAAAACAAAACGATCCGGAAAGGATTGTAATCTCGCTGCCTCTCTAACACTTATTGCACGATCTATAGTTGGATGAATCCACATCGACTTTCGAACGTTTATCACTGTTCCACTTGGCCTATTACTATCTAATCGTAAATAAATACTATTCTGTGTTCTTTCCGGTACAGCATAATTATCTTTTAATCCATTATCTAGATTATGAAAATTTTCACCCTCTTTAAGTGCCGCAAACCTTGCCTTTGCTTTATCTCTACTCTTCGGTACAATATGATTACTGATGCCTTCTGATCCTTTTCTCATAATTCTAGCATAATCCGATAGATTTTCCGTACTGGAGTCATAGGGAAGTTTTTCCGGTTCATTATCCTCTTCATCAACCTCATAAACTCTAAGATCTCCAATTGCTTGCCCTACCGTAACAATCTCAGCACCATTACCTTCCGGCATTTCTATTTCCTTTTCTTGGATAATATCTGAACGCACCCCAATCATTATGAATCGCCTTCGTTCCTGGGGAACACCAAACCATAAAGAATTAATCACCCCGCTGTTCTTTTTATAGTCATCCCCTAATATTTTATTCACATATTCAATTACCGAATAGGATTTTACGCGAGCAATTATCTTCCCTGTTTGCAGGTCATTTTCTATTTCATATATTATTTCGTTAGAATCAAGCTCCTCCTTAAGACGAAATGTTTTTTGAAACTTAATAAATTGACCTAACTCTGTAAAACATGCGCTAATCTGCTCCGTATTAATCATATCAACTATCCAGTTTAAAATGCCAAGATTGTTTTTCACTTCTTCTGCCTGTGAAGCAATCTTATCAATAATCAGCTTTGATTTATTCTTTATGTACTTCGAAAGCCGTTCTTCACTATTCCTATTTTTATATAGTACATTTAGCAATTGAAACAACTCATCCGAAATCTTGTAATCTGCGACTGCATCTGCCTGAATGATGTTCACAAGACTATATCCATTATAATCGGAATCGGCCAGTACCAACTCGTCTTCTCTCATCTGGACTCCTAGTGACGTCACAACATCATGATCTTTTGCTGAATCATAAAATCTATGAGTCTCCGATGAAAGCATGCTAACATTTTCCATAACAAAAGCTTTGGGCCGGATTTCCTTAACAGCACGGAAATACTCTTTTACCAGAGAATTATTCATGCTTATAATATGATTCTTCTGTCTATTTGCATTTGAAAATCCTTGACACGGCGGACCTCCTATAACCACATCTATCCCGTCAAATTCAGATGCAAGAGCCGAAAAATCATAGTCTCTAACATCAGGAATCAATCTGATATCATTACGTCCTTTATGATTTTCAACATATGTTTTTCTAGCATTTTTATTATTCTCTGCTGCAGCTACAATCAAGAACTCTCTTGTTGACTCAAACCCATAACTAAGCCCACCGGCTCCCGCAAACAAATCAATTGTTTTTAACATAATATCTGCTCCTCCACCATTTGTATTATTTGAGACAAAGACTCGCTTCCAAGCTCGTTTCTTGCAAGTATTTCGAGCAGGTAATACGCTTCGTCGTTTTTTATGATATATGCTTGCATTTCCTGTGGTAGCTTTCCTCTCGCCTTTGCGGCTTCCTTATATAACTGTCTTTCTTCATCCTTTGATAATTCCAAAAAAGAGACTATTTTCTTCAAATCATTGTCCGAAAACGGACCATTTTTACCATTTTCAACATTACTCACTAGCATAGGCTTTTTCTTAATAACATCAGCTATCTGCTTCTGAGTAATCTGCTTTTCTATTCTCAGATCTCTAAAATAAGAGCCAAATCCCATATCTATCCCTCATATAAATATATAAATTTGTTTATTTATAATTATACCATCTTTTTATTATTTTTCAACAACTTCAATAATAATTCTCATTTCTTATCATATACCTTAATAGCTTTCTCCACTAGATCACAAACAAAAACGCCCCACACTTGCAGGACGTCCTCTCTCAAATATTCACTTAACTTTCACCTGTAGTAGTCTCCCCGTAGAACTCTATTAACGATTTTCCCAAGGGGTTCACATATATGCTCTCTTAACGATTACTTCTACACAATCCACTTTAACTCGCCTGAGAAGTAGTCCTTCAGTAGTTCCGTGGCACTATGACTGCCGTACTATGCCCAGTTCTGCGGCACTTTTACCTACACATTCGGTAGTCCGTTCACCCTGCTGTGGCATAAAAATAAAATTTTTATCATATGATTTTCTCCTTGTGTTATTGAAAGATTGTGTAATTTGAACCCTCTATGTTCTCAATCACTTAATGATATATTTTGTTCCTCTGCCTTTTCCTTCAACTGCAATCACACCCTTTTTCTCCATAGCTTTCAGTAATTGTGTTGTTTTTGATTTGCCAAATGGGACATATGGTGCAATTTCACTTATTGGTTTCAGCATCGTCTTGCTTAAAAATTTGTAAATCACTTTTTCGTCTTCGGTTAAATTGACATTCGTTTCAAATATCGGTAGTACAATTTTTATAGCATTTTCTGACACTTCAAATTCTGGTTTTATCAAACTCTCTGCATACAGTTGTTTGATTCGTGCAATTCCTGTTCCAAATATCTCTACTAATCCCAGTCTGTAAAATACATTTGCAAGATTTCTATTTCTTAAAATAGATAGTTTACCTGATAAATATTCTTCTGCCGTTATTCCAGCCGGCAATCCACCAGGAGACACTACTTCTATTCTATCATCAAACATAGAAACTCTGATGTGTGAATTAATATCCCATACCCTATGAATCAAAGCATTTGCAATTGCTTCTCTGAAAGCTGCTTCCGGTATTTTCTCTACCATCTTTCTGTCAGCCCCCTGTATTACTTCATATTGGTAATAATCTCTAAATACAGCAAGTGCTTTTTCATATATTTCTAAAACCGATATATGTTCAAACGTTACTCTTTTTTGAATAATACTGATATTCTCACCGAACTTAACAATATCAATTCCTGAAAAATGATTTTTATCTGCCAAAAGTCCCGCTGCATTATTATAACCATTTATATTGTCATACAGATTCAATGTCTTTAAAGTATCTTGATTGAAAGTTTCAATGTAAATATTTTCTTTCAGTTTACACTGTAAAATTTTAAAAGATAGCTCCTGATCTTTACAAGGTAATTCTTCGAAGCTAATATTTTTTCCATCTAATACAAGCCTTGAAAATTCTAATGTATCTACCTCTATCGTTGCCGTATCATTTCGTTTGTATGCTTTTGATTTATATAAATACGGTTTTTGAAGACCACTTTTTACAGTAAGTTTTATCGTCTGGTTATTATTCTGTATTTCAAGTGTATAGTTTGGTTGAGGTGATATACTGTCATTGATTTTATTTTCGATATCCAGACAGGCCTGTTTTACATCTGGCAATCCTTTCACATTTCCATTATCATCAACCCCAAAAAGAATTGTTCCACCATTGTAATTCGAAAAGGCACTAACTGTTTTCAAAAAAGTATTCGTAATCGTTTCCTTGAATTCTAATATTCTTGTTTCACGCATAGTAATCGTTCCCTTTCCAACCATAATGATTATATTATATGCAAAAATGTGCAAAAAATCAATCGTATTTTTTTACGATTGATTCAGACTGTAGACAAAGTTGGTGTTGGGATCTATTCCCAGCACCATTTCTCATTATATAACCAATATTTCGACTCATTCTTAAAAATATAAGAAATACTGGACTTAATCTTGCCTCGGAGTTCCAGTATCTTTGCCAGTTTTTTCAAATTCATGCATGCAAAGGTAAGCCCGGCTTTCATTTCCATCCGTGCTTTTCCTATGTATTGTGTATAACGGAAACCATGCTGCTCTTTGGCTGTTCCAAAGATTCTTTCGATAGTTTCTTTTCGCAATTGATAAATTTGTTTGTTTCCTATCCCATATCTGATCTCTTCTGCTTTTTCCATATCTTCTTCCCATACATGACGCATAATCATTTTTGTATGGTCTTTGCTTTCTGTACATTGGGATATTTGTGGACAGTTTTCGCAGAATAGTCCACAACTTTTATATTCCCGATATCCTTCTCTGTTCGTAGTATGATAAGTCAGTATTTTATTTTCGGGACATATATAACAGTCATAATACTCATCGTAGGCATACTCATATTTCTTGAAAAATCCTTCTTTTGTCATTGGCCGTTTATACGGAAACAAAGGTTTAATTTCATCTTCCAATAGTAAGTGGGCAATCGCCGGTGTTTTATATCCAGCATCTGCAACGATCATTTCTGGCTGATATCCTTTTAATTTGTCATACAGCGATTTAAATGTTCGGCTGTCGTGTTCATTTCCCGGATGTACACTATATCCAAGAATCCATCCATGTTTATCACAGGCCGTTTCTATTGCATAAGCAAAAACATGTTTGTGTTCTCCTTTTCGAAACCATCCACTTTCTGGATCGGTGATGCTACATTTTTGTGTTTTTACATCTTCGGAAACGTCCTCTTTATCTTGTGGATGATCTGCATCTCCATTTCCAGACAAAGGAGGCTTCGGAGGTTTCTTATCTTTCAACGGTTTTTTATCATGTGCGATTCGGTCTTTTTTAATCTCTTTATTTAATTCTTTTTCATACCAAAGTGTCTGTTCACGTGCAATGCGTTTTCTCATTTTTTTACTATTCGCACATGCTTTCACATGCGTTGCATCCACAAATATCTGCTCCGTGTCAACAAGTTTATATTTCATACAGTCTTCAAGAATCTTCGAAAAAATCTGTTCAAAAAGATCCGTATTCTTAAATCGGCGGGTATAGTTCTTTCCAAATGTAGAAAAATGCGGGACTGGATCCAGCATATCCAGTCCAAGAAACCAACGATAAGCAACATTAACTTCGATTTCTTTCATGGTCTGTCTCATACTTTTGATTCCATAGAGGTATTGAATCATAGGTATTTTTATCAGCATTACAGGATCCATACTTGGTCGCCCATTATCTAAACAATATTTATCTTCAACCAGATCATAGATAAAAGTCCAATCGATTGCCTTATCAATTAAACGGAGCATATGATTCTGAGGAACCATGTCATCCATACAAAACATAAGCATTTGTTCTCTTTTTTTATCTGCATTTTTAGTCATCATAAAAAACACCGCCTTCTGATATTTATTATATCAGAAAGACGGTTCTAAAAGTAGAAAAGCCCAGCAATTGCTGGACTTTGTCTACAGTCTGAATCAATCGTATTTTTTTACGATTGATTTTTTAATTGATTTTGAGTGTAGTATTATTTTTTGACCAACTAAATTATGACAACTTTTTTAATTATTCCGATTCGGTCTTCCAAAGGTATAAATAAGGTGTAAATTATTTGTTTCTATCTAGAAAATCTTACAAAATCAAGTCTTTCTCGCCATACTTTAAACGTTGCCGTGGCAGATGAAAAGTATTTTTATCATTGTTTTATTTCTCCTTGAATTGCCCCGGAATGCCCTTGTTTGCAAGGGATTTCGGGGATTTGTGAAATGTGTGATTTAGGTGGCATCTTGGCAAAATGGTGCAAGATGGAGCATGTTGTTACTACCTGTTAGTAGTAAAGTTAGTAGTAAAACGGAATGGGTTACTACTAAGGATTATATATTATAATCTGCATATACTGAAAGCATACTCTCAACACTCTTCACAAAGTTCTTAGAATTATCATCAAACTCGTACTCTCCAAGTATGGTATGATACACATTTCCCGTATATTCTGTAACAAAAATTGCATCGTATAACTGTTGGATTTTTTGTTCAACAGTAACTACACTCTTACCTTCTTCCACTTCAAAGGCTTCATTTCTATTCAGCAATCGTGTAGCCAACCATTCTCCCTTATCAGAATCTTTATAAATATCCATAAGTGGTTTCGAACTTTTTCCGCATACAAATTGGTTATATAACGATATATCAACAATTTTTAGTCCTACAAGAATTGGAACCACATACATCAATAAAAGTTGTCTTCCTTTTTCATCTGAAAAAGAAAAATCAAATTTTCTACTCTCATGTGTAGGCTCATATGCTGCTGTTTTCACTTGTCGATAAAAACGAGTGGCTTCACGCAACTCCATATTATATGTATCTATTACTTTTCGACATATTTTTTCTAAGACATAACTAGATTCCAACCCCATTTCCCTATAAAATGCAGTTTTATCTGCTGGTGGCAAGGATATTCTCATATCAAAAAATCTGTCTAAATATCTGCACGCATCAAATGTATTACCATAATAATGCTTTATTGTATGTTGTAGCTCACCTAAATTAACAGAAAAAACAAACGTAATTCTGTTATCATATAAATAATGTTTTATTCTTTCTAATAATTGAACAGCATAGCTTGGCTTACATCTATCCAATTCATCTATGAAAACCACTAACCGATTTCCTCTTTCAACTAACAACTCCGTAAAGAAATTTTTAATATTCTCGTGTAAATCTTTTTCTTCTTTAATCTTTGTAAGCGGATTATCGCTTTTTAAGTTTTCAATAATACCGTTTATATTTCTACCAGTAAGTGCCTCTAACACAGACCCCGCCAACTTGAATGCATTGCTATTATCATCAAAAGCATAATTTATTCCTAACTGCTTTATTATTTCGTACACCAAAGACAATACCGGGTCTGTACCATTATCATTTTCCCATGCGTCATAATAAACTGCCACATCATAATTCTCTGGCATGTCTTCTGCTTTTTTCGGAAATGGAAGTGCGTATACAATACTTGCTTTCTTTTCATCATCCATATCGCTCATCGGATTTTTTGCATTTATTAGCAACATAGATTGTTTCACAAAAAAAGTCTTTCCACTCCCCCATCTGCCATCAATAGCAATAGAAGAAGCTCCTTCTTGTACTAATATCAAATCATAAAAACGCACTAAATCTTTGTTTCGTTTCAATAAATCTTTGTCCAATGTATGTATCAAATTTTCTTCTGTAGGAATCAATTCAAAACTATTCATGCCCATTTTCCTCCTGTAAAATATCTTGTAACTGTTTATTTCGATTAATAATTACATCCACAATATATTCTAGAAACTTAACATACTGTTCTGGTTTCAACTTTAATAACTTTTCAACAGTATCATATTTATCGTTTTCTAAAATTTCCTCTATGAATACACTTCTATAAATACTACCATAAACTAGTTTCGTAAATTTAGCATGCCGTTTATAATACACATTGGGTATATCATAGCAATGTGCCATTCCTCTATTTATATTCGCCCCTGGCCATGTTGGAATTATGTTTCCTATATCATAGTAGTGTTCTAAAAATCCTTTTATTTCCGGTAAATCGTTTACGTCACTAAATTGTGGATAATTCTCACTTAAAAACTTATCGGAATAAAGGCGCTGTCTCGTAGCCCCCTTTTCATCTTTCACCTTAATATCCGTCTTCACATTATCTCCAAATAATTGTCGATAATAAATAAAAACCCCAATAGCATATACTCCTCTAAAAGAGAATAATACATCCGGACATTCCCAATTCAGTTTTATGATTTTATCAACATTATATTTTTCAACAGTTTCTCTCTTATGAAAAAATTCTTCTACAGATTGTAATTTCATCTTTAGCACTTCCTCTTTAAAAGATAGCATTTATATTATACTATTTCTTTTGATAATCCGCCACAAATTCAATTTCAGCAACATTGTAAAAAACGCCCCAGCCAAGCCGGAGCGTTATCCATCTTCTGTATCAAATTACCTTAAACATCTTCTGTGACATCGGTTTCTCCTTCTTCTGTTCAACCTCCGCCCGTGCCTTCCTAAACTCTTCTATTCGTTTCAGTTCTTCCTCAGCATCATCAAATCCGATATGCGTGTACACATTCATCGTGACTGATATATCCGAATGCCCCATAAGATACTGTAATGTCTTGGGATTCATTCCCGGTTTTGCCATATTGCTGCAATAGGTGTGTCGGCATACATGAAGCGTGATGTTTGGCATCTGCACCCGGTAAATATCATTGTATCTGCCGACCATGTGATTGAATCGATGCTGCCAATGCATTGCCACAAGTGGCATTCCATTATCATCATAGAATAGGAATCCGCTATAGCCGTCTATATCTTTCTCCACTTTCGATGCATTCCTGTCCTCGATGATTGCCTGAAACATTTCTGCTACATCCTCTGTTATCGGTAGTACCCTTGTTCCAGCATCTGTCTTTGTGGTTTCTATGATATATCGCATATCCGATGTTCTCTGCAACTGGTGGTCGATATTCACTGTCATTTTCTCAAGATCAATGTCCTTTAGTGTCAGTCCACAAAATTCCGATATTCGCATTCCCGTATGAAAGAGTATGTACACCACTTCATAGTATTTGCAGTACACCACATCGTCATGCACAAACTTCAGGAACTTTCTCATCTGGTCTTTTGTGATTGCCTCTCTTGTGACTGCATCATTTACCAATACTCCAGCAAGCTGAAATCCGAATGGATTCTTTACCAGAATGTCATCATCCACCGTCATCTGAAAGGCTGGTCGCAGCACTCCCCGGATGGTATGAATAGAACTGTAGTTTTTCCCATCTTCCTGTTGCAATTTTATAAGGAACAGCTTTGCATCGGAAGTTTTCACACTTCGTATTGTCTTTTTGCCAAATGTTTCCTTCGCAAGCAATCTCTGTACTGTAACATATCCCTGTTTCGTACTTTGCCTTACTCCGGTCTTTGTTTTCAAATATCGGTCTACCAGTTCACAGACTGTCATCTGTCCGTTTACGATATTTACAAGTAAATGCTCTCTTACATATTTTGCAAGAAGCGGTACACTCACATATGGTTCTCCTGTCTGTTCATTAAACTTTATGAAATCAGGATGTTCCATTTTCGACCTGTGAAATACACCATTACAGGCTGAAATTCCTGCATTGATTGTGTTTTCCCTGTAATCGTCCCTTTCCCATTTGCTTCGATATAAAGCAGAACTGCGAAACACTTCATCAATCGCATCCGGGTCTGCTCCTGTCCTAAATGCTATCAAAGCACAAAGAGCAGCATCCGCCTCAGACTGGGAACCATATTCACTGAAATCACCTTTATCATAAAGCCGGATGAACTTGTCTCCATTCTTCTGCTTACGAAGATCACAGACAATATCAAATACTGCCCTATCTCCATCACGCTTTGCACTATACTTCGCTTTCGGCTTTTTCCTCATTTCCTTATCCAAGGTGGTAAGAACCGCCTGTGTACAGTCAGCTATTGGCAGACTGTTAATCGTATTTCCTGTAAAAGTGCCATATCGATTTGTAATATCACCGATATAAAGTTCCAATCCAATATCAGAACGTTTCTGATAATATTCACTGTCCAGCACAAGTTTCTTCCTTCTGTCATCAAAATGTACCGGAAGTTTTGTAATATCACACTGACCAATAATATGAATCCCTTTGCCACTTGGAGATACTTCTGCATAGGAAGAAAACCGAGATAACATAAGCTGTGCAAATGGATCTGAAATATCCTTATGGTCTATATCTAATAAGAAGAAGCCTTTCGGAATCTTCAAGCCAAGCCCCGATGCCTGAAACTGATTTCTGGCTGATTCTGCATCATCAAAAGATACCCATGTACCCCTATGTGCATCATCTGTTCCTGTAGCTCCTCCGTTTGCTGCGAATGAAACTTTGGTAACTTTCCCATTCCCGCCGGGTTTTGCTGACCATAAAAACCACAGCTTTTTATCCTTTAATTCATCCACTGTCATATCTCCCATCCTGTTCACCTCCTCCTTTTCTGCAATCCTGTTTAATGATTAATAGATGTTCTTACAAGCCATTCTTTATAGGCTTCAATCGGAATCAGAATTCTTGCTCCGATTCGTATTGTCGGAAATCCCGGTGTCTTTACCAGTTCATATGCCTTTGGCAGGCTGATTCCCATCTGTGCAGATAATTCCTGCACACTCATAGTTGTTTTCTCCATAAGATGTTGCTCCTTTCTTTAGGGTAATGAAATACCGCCAGTTTCCCGGCGGTCTATCCCCATACTATTGATGCTTTTCCATTAGTTACCATTTTCTTAACGGCATTATATGCTGTCAGATCCTTAACACCCAGGTCATTTTTATTGTCAAGAAGTTCTTCCTTGTGCTTTAATCTGCGATTCAACCGCTGTCTCTTCCTGTCCTTAATCTTAATCACCTTCTCTCGTATGAAAATCCAATTATCCCATTATTTGCGGGAAACATTTTGTATGACATCCACTGTTGTTTTCTCACTTATTGTGAGATTTTATATTTTATTTATATCACATATTGTTACCTATGTCAATCTATAATCTCACATTTTATGATATAAATATCTATAATTATTTAAAATTGCTTGTAATTTCTAACAGTTAGTGATATTATTCTCACATAGGAGGTGTGCTTATGTTTGATGAACGTCTGAAATCGCTACGAAAAAAATGTGGATATACGCAGGTTTCCCTTGCAGAAACCCTTGGCGTTTCCAAAGGAACTGTTGCTATGTGGGAGACTGGTAAACGTACCCCGGATTTTGAAACCTTAATCAGACTTTCTGATTTATTTGATGTGCGTACGGATTATATACTTGGGAAATCCAACGATTCATCATCAGCCAAATTGTCAGATGATGATATAGAACAGCTGGGACGCTGGGAACTGGAATCCGTTTATACTGATCTTATGAAATTGTATCTTTCTCTTGATTCCTTCGGGCAGAAAGATGTTGAAAATCTTATCAAATCCGAAGCGCAACGCTGCAAAGAACAAAATACTCTACAGGATGTTTCTAATATGGCAGTGCAGATTACTATAAAAAAATAAAGAATGAGGGTATTGACTGCTGCATGAGTCAATACCCTCATTCTTTATTTTACACTTCTAAATGCTGAATTTCCTGTAAGATTCCTAAGCAGAATCTTTCTCGCTATCTTATACTCTTTCCCAATAAAGCCAAGTCTGAGCAGAAAACAGCGGAAAGCGTATTTGTCATTGTCCGTTTCAGTCGGCTTTGATGATACCCTTTTTGCATCTCTTGCCATGTCACACAGCCTTGAGATAAATTGTGTGTAGGCTGCAATCTCATCGCTATCCGCTG
>ERZ773260.2539-NODE-2539-length-19731-cov-14.200549_pt1 | contig 19731 bp, 21 predicted proteins | sample MGYA00511387_ERZ773260 | MGnify/ENA primary metagenome ERZ773260 (study PRJEB29015, sample SAMEA2737745) | human gut metagenome | biome: human gut; feature: human-associated habitat; material: faeces | place: China | collected 2012 ... | reverse complement strand
TATGATGAAAATATTGGGCAATACGAGCAGCCACCTAAAAAAAGCGAAGATGACGAAGATATGCCCTATTTAAGTGGAGAAGTAATTTATCAACTTCGTTGCTCTTTGCTGCATCAAGGCACGCCAGATATTGATAAAAACAATATTAAAGCCGAAGAAAATAAAATTGATCATTTTTTATTGGTTATGGAGAAGAAAAAAGCTTTTGATATTTATGGTGATACTGCAAGCGTGAGCTGGAATAATGTATCTCCCGATAAGTTTCGCAGTTATCGAATCAATATTCGACGATTTTGTCTAATTGTCAGTCGTGTAGTTAAAAGTTACTACGAAGACAATAAAGACAAATTCGGCTTTATTAACTATAATGTGATTGACTGGGATGAAGAAATAGAAAAGATGCATCTGTTTAACCATCCTTGTTAGGAGGTACAACCATGCCCGACTTCGATACAAGAGAAAAGCGCTTCGAACAGGACATCGAAGCATCCCTCCTGACCCATGGCGGCTACCAGAAGGGCAACCCCGCCGCCTTTGACCGGGAACGCGCGCTGGATACCGGCACGTTCCTTACCTTCATCCGCGCCAGCCAGCCCAAGCAGTGGGAGCGCTACACCGGCGTCTATGGCGCGGACAGCGAGCGCCAGCTCATCGAGCGCTTCTGCCGGGAGGTCAGGCTGGTGGGGCTTTTGAAGGTGCTGCGCCAGGGCTTTACCGACCGGGGCATCAAGTTCCACCCCGTGTTCTGGAAGCCGGAAACCTCCATGAACGCCCTCAGCCAGGCCCAGTATGCCGCCAATATCCTGCACTGCACCCGCCAGCTGCACTATTCCCCGGCCAACGAAAACAGCGTGGATATTGTGCTCTTCCTCAACGGCATTCCCGTGGTGTCCATGGAGCTCAAGTGCCAGTTCACCGGCCAGAGCGTGGCCAACGCCATGGAGCAGTACAAGTTTGACCGCTCCGGCAAGGACCCCATCTTCACCTTCAAAAACCGCGTGCTGGTGCACTTTGCCGTGGACCTCACCCAGGTGTACATGACCACCCGGCTGGAAGGCGAGCGCACGTACTTTTTGCCCTTCAACCAGGGCAGCAACGGCGCAGGCAACGTGGGCGGCAAGGGCAACCCCGACAACCCCAACGGCTACGACACCGCCTACCTGTGGGAGCAGGTGCTTTGCAAGGACCGCCTGCTGGAGATTCTGCACAAGTACCTCCACCTGCAGGTGGAGAAGGACAAAAAGACCGGCGCGGTAAAGTCCGAGCGGATGATCTTCCCCCGGTATCACCAGCTGGACGTGGTGACCAAGCTGCTGGAGGACGTGCGGACTCACGGCGCCGGGCGCAACTACCTCATCCAGCACAGCGCGGGCTCGGGCAAGTCCAACTCCATTGCCTGGCTGGCGCATCGCTTGGCGGGGTTGCATGACGCCCGGGACGAGAAGATTTTCCAGTCCGTCATCATTGTCACCGACCGCCGGGTGCTGGACAGCCAGCTGCAAAACACGGTCTACCAGTTTGACCATGTGGAAGGCGTGGTGCAGAAGATCGACAAAAACGCCGCCCAGCTCAAGGATGCCATCGAGACGGGGGCGGGCATCATCATCACCACGCTGCAAAAGTTCCCGGTGATCTACAAAGAGGTGAAGGCGGGCAACAAGCGCTTTGCGGTGATTGTGGACGAGGCCCATTCCTCCCAGACCGGCGACGCCGCCCGCAAGCTCAAGCGCGCTCTGGCGGATACCGAGAAGGTGCTGGAGGAATACGCCCGGCAGGAATATCAGGAGGAAGCCCAGCGCAAGGACGACGAGGACAAGCTGCTCGACGAGCTGGCCGCCCAGGGCCAGCAGGAGAACCTGTCCTTTTTCGCCTTTACCGCCACGCCCAAGGAAAAGACGCTGCAGATGTTCGGCCGCAGGGATGAAAGCGGGAAGTACCACCCCTTCCACATCTATTCCATGCGGCAGGCCATCGAGGAGGGCTTCATCCTGGACGTGCTGCAAAACTACATGACCTACAACATGTATTACAAAATCGCCAAGGCCATCCCGGACGATCCCGAGCTGGACACCGCCGCGGGGGTGCGGGCCATCCGCCGCTTTGAAACGCTGCATCCCCATAACATTTCCCAAAAGACGACGGTCATGTTGGAGCACTTCCGCAACGTGACCCGCCAGAAGATCGGCGGCCGGGCCAAGGCCATGGTGGTCACGCCTTCGCGCCTGCATGCGGTGCGCTATCTGCTGGAGTTCAAGCGCCAGATTGAGCAAAAGGACTACAAGGACCTGGACGTGCTGGTGGCGTTCTCCGGCGAGGTGGAGGACGGCGGCACCACCTACACCGAAGAAAAGATGAACCAGTACCGCCCGCAGCCCGGGGAAGCGCCTCAAAATGTGAAGGAAAGCCAGCTGCCGGAGGCCTTTCACAGCGACGCCTTCGGCATGCTGATCGTGGCCGAGAAGTATCAAACGGGCTTTGACGAGCCGCTGTTGCACACCATGTTTGTAGACAAGCAGCTCTCCGGCGTGAAGGCCGTGCAGACGCTCTCCCGCCTGAACCGAACCACCCCCGGCAAGCAGGATACCTTCGTGCTGGACTTCGTCAACTCCGCCGAGGACATTCGCAAGGCATTTGAACCCTACTATGAAGAAACCGTGTTGGAGGAAGAAACCGACCCCAACGTGATCTACGACCTGAAAAACACGCTGGACGAATACCGGGTCTACCAGCAGGTGGAAATCGACCGTTTTGCGGAGATTTTCTATGCCGGCAAAGCACAGACGCGGGGCGATATGGGCCGGCTGGAAAGCACTCTCCGCCCGGCGCTGGACCGCTTCAGCGCGCTGGAAGAAGAAAAGCAGGACCTGTTCAAGTCAACCCTGGCGCGGTTCAACCGCATCTATGCCTTTATCACGCAGGTGTGCCGGCTCTTTGACCGGGACATTCACAAATTCAGCGTATACGCCAAGTTTCTCGCTTCCCTACTGCCCAAGGGCGGCCATGAGCCGGTGCAGGTGGATGACAAGGTGCTTTTGGAGTACTACCGGCTGGAAAAGGACTACGAAGGCGCCATTGAGCTGACGAGCACCGAGGAAGGCTTCCGGCCCATCACCGGCGAGGCGGGCCGGAAGGAACAAAAGCGCGACCCGCTGACGGTAATCATTGAGAAGATCAACGAACAATACGGTACGAGCTTCACGGAGCTGGACAAGGTGTTGCTCCAGCTGGAAAACGACTATGCCGCCCAGGACAAGTGGCACAGCTACGCCAAAAACAACGACCGCAAGACCTTTATGCTGCTCTTTGAGAAGGACTTTCCCAACATGGCCGCCGCCCGCTACGAGCAAAACGAGGGCTTCTTCGTGAAGATGTTCTCCGAGCCGGACATGATGCGGCAGGTCATGGAGACTGTGGGGGCGGTGCTGTATGAGAGGTTGCGGGGAAATTGAACCAAGCTCGCTCCGCAATCGGGTGTATTAAAGATGTTTGAGGAACGAGTTTCACTAACACCAGAAAATGCCCAATGATTACAGCATCTGGCTGCGAACCGGATGCCCAAAGGAGTCAAAAAAATGAGCCGTTACACCCCGCCTTATCAGCTGACGGATGCCATCCTGGCCCTTTCCACCGAAATTGCAGCCAAGGTCAAGGAAATCTCGATCCGCAGTACGCTTTCCACGCAGCCACATCTTCATCGTGCCAACCGCATCCGCTCTGTGCATTCCTCTTTGGCAATTGAGCATAACAGCCTCACCCTTGGCCAGGTAACCGCTTTGCTCAATGGCAAGCGCGTTTTGGCTCCTGCACAAGAGATCTTGGAGGTGCAGAATGCCTTTCGTGCCTACGATCTTTTGCCTTCGCTCGATCCATATGACCCCGATGACTTGCTCAAAGTTCACCGCGTTATGATGGAAGGGTTGGTAGCGGAGACGGGGACGTTCCGCAATCAGGGCGTTGGCGTGTATGCGGGGGATCGTCTAATCCATGCTGGAACACCCGCTCAATATGTGCCGGAAACCATGCAGCAGCTCTTTAATTGGCTGCAAAACACGGAAACACACCCGCTCATTAGTTCCAGTGTGTTTCATTATGAGTTTGAATTCATTCATCCGTTTGCCGATGGAAATGGCCGGACGGGCAGGCTTTGGCAGACGCTCATCCTGCAAAAATGGGAGCCGATCTTTGCCTACCTGCCGGTGGAATCCATGATCCTGGCACATCAGAGCGATTACTATACCGTGCTGAACGCAGCCAATACGCAGGGCAGTTCCACCGTGTTTGTTGAGTTTATGCTTGAAATGATTTTGGATGCTCTCAAAAACGTATATGTGGAACAACACGGCTCCTCTGCTGGTCTGTCTCGCGAAGAACAGCTGTTGGCTCTTCTTCGGCAAGACGGTCACATGACCATTCCCCGCGTGGCTGAACGACTCGGGATAGGAGAACGCCAAGTTCGCCGGCTACTAGCCTCGCTCAAAGACCAGGGCCGCCTTCGGCGCGAAGGATCAAGCAAATCAGGACGCTGGGTTGTTATCGCCATGTCCTGATAAATGTCCGGTTAAATGTCCTGATAATATACGTTGCTCCTTTGTGGTGACTTAGCAAGATAAAGCGTATCGTTAAAATAGTTAGATGAATCATTGCTACTGCACGAGTGGTCGAAATGAGGAAGTTACATGAACGTTGAAATCGCCAGTGCATTATATAGATATTTTGAGGCTCTGTATGAGCTTAATCAGAATATCATGGTTTTGTGCGGCATCGATGTATTGGATAATCGTGGAGAGTATGAGAAAAATATTGAAAATGTGATCCACCTGGTGCCGAAACTTGTCCCGTACAAATATGATAAAAGGAAAAAATCCTATAAGTTGGAAAATGGCGATGGTTTGTTAGAGTTTGAGAGTTCAATGCCGTTTCTCAGAACAGACTATGAACACATCTTGCAATGTCATTATGCTTGCTTGAGCGACATCAAAACAATCCGAAACAAGTTAGAGCATAGGATGCATGGCGTGAATATAAATTCATCGGGAAGCGGGAGTTTCTGTCTTTTTGAAATGACTTATCAGGTGGATGAAAAAAACATTCGCATTACAGCAGGTGAATTGATTGGCCTTGTGAGAGAACTGAACGTACTGTTTGCAAAGATTCAAGAGCAAGTAGCAGCATTTGCTTATCAAAATGACAAGTTTCCATATCCATATTACAGAAAAATAACGAGATTTTCCTTTGAAAACTTCAATCAAATCTATGAATGCAACCTGCTCCGAATATTTGGAAAGGCATTACTTCCGTTTTAGGAGCGCATAACAAGCGATAAGCGCCCCAAAACAATAGAGGGGCTACCGAGCCGGGTGTTCCAGCGGGTAGCCTCTTCGTTAATTCAAATCATCGCAAAGTGTGCGAGTGCCTCCTCAATCGCCGCCTCCTTGTCGGGCGGGCAGAGGTGCATCTTCGGGTTATCGGCCTTGGCATTGTTGTAGCATTCGCGCTCAATGATGCCGTGCTTGCGCTTTACCTGCGCGATGTACAGGGGCGTGACGTTCAGGCCGGTCTGTGCCTTGACGCGCGCCTGGATTTCGCCATAGGTGGCTTTGCTCTCGGCCTTGGTGACGCTGAGCTCATCCGTGTCGATGCCGACCCTGACGATATCATCGGGGCGCTGTTGGACCAACAGCATGACGGTTTCGACGTAGGCCTGCTCGAGAAAAATATCTAGCCAAATGTAACCGACCAAGTCATACGTCATTCCCAAATACGGGCTTATCTCCTCCTCAGTTGAGTAGAAGAACGCAGATTTTACAGGGCAGTCACATCTGCTGTATCTCGTTTTTGAGCATACGCTTGATTTTATCGCTCATGGTTTCCGTGCTGGTGGTGCTGAAATGGACGCGAACCTTGTAAGTGGTCTTTCCAATCTTCCGCACCAGTGCCGGGGCGTTCTGCTCCGGCTGAACGGTCGTTGTGCGGGGCGTATTTTCAATGCTCATATTCTGCAAGGCTCCTTTCTTCAGGGGATACGATCTGCTTTGCCGCCGTTCTCGTTGCCGCCGCGTTTTCCTCTCGGAAGTTCTTTCCGGCAAAGAGAATAGGCGCACAGCGTTCCAATATGCGGTCATAAATGCGGGCGTGGGCAAGGTCGGGCGGATTCTTGATCTCTTCTAAGCGCAGATTTGTGGTGATAATCATGGGTTTACGGCTGCGATATCGGCTGTCAATCACATAAAACATCTGCTCCATCGCGTACTCCGTGCTGCGCTCTACGCCCAAATCGTCAATAATCAGCAGGTCGTAAAGTTCCAAACTGGCGATAAAATCCGCTCTATCCTCGGAGAACACGCCCGTCAGTCGGTTCAAGATGGATGGAAAATTCGTCATCAGTACGGGAACATCCCGTTCAAGCAAGGCATTTGCGATACAACCGGCGAAAAAGGATTTGCCTGTTCCCACATCTCCGAACAACAGCAGACCTGTGTTATCGCGAAAGGCTTCACTCCAACGCTCCACATAAGCACGAGCTTTTTCGATCAGCGGGTTTTCTCCATGATCGTTGGCAAAGGTATAGTCATACAGATAGCGGTCTTGAAGTCCCTGTGCCTTGCGGCGCTTGATTCGCTCCATGCGTTCCCGCTGCGCATCTGCTTCTTTGCGCCGCCGCTCCGCCTCGATCTGACAGGCACAGATGCATCGCGGCATAAGATATCCCGGCTTGCCAAAGTTTGGCACAATCGTCTGTCGTGAACCTTTGCAATTTTTACAATGAATCAAACCGTCGGATGCGTCGATATACTCATCTGCATCTAATTTCGTTGTTCCAGCATTTCTTTTAATCCAAGCGCGGATTTCCTCGGTGATTTCCATCATACGGTTTCACCTTCTCGAACGCTGTAATCTCGGTTTCGGGTCTGTGTTGCTGCTTTCTTTCTATCCTCGGCTGCCCAGCGGTGAATAGTAGCCGCGTGGTTTTGATACTGCTTACCGGTGGACGCCATGTACTCGGAGAGTCGGTCAACGTAGGTCTGCCACAAGGCGGGCAGTTCCTTTTGCAGCTCAGTCAATTCATCATCGGTGAGAAACACGTTCTGATAACGTCCATAGGCGGGTGTGCCGACACACTCTCTATTCTCTTTATCTCTAATATCTAATCTCTTATCTCTAATCTCTGGTGGACATTTGTCCACCTGCCCGGACGGAAGAAGATTTTGCCGCTTCAAGCGCATCCGCTCCTTTCGCTTGCGCTCGCCCTCGGTAGAAGATTGCCCGATCAAAAGCTGGATATCCGCCATATAGTAGCTTCCATCCGTCAATATCTCCACAAAACCAAACTCCAAAAAGACTTTGATCGCCCGTTCCACCGTGCCGATTTGATGTCGGGTAAAGGTGGCGATGGTTTGAGGCGTATGGGGCAAATGATCGTTAAGCATGAGAATACCGTTGTATTTCAAGGACATGAGATACATCTTCAGCAGCAGGTTGGAATAGAGCAGTCCATCCTGCATACTTTCCAGAATGACCATCTTGGCGTCCGTAAAAAAGTTTTCTTTGAGTTTCATGTAATAATATTTGCGATTTTCTGACATGGATTTCTCCTTTGCGTTTGATTTTCTTTTCAGTGCGTTTTCCAACGCCGACTGAATTTTTGTAAATTATTCGTGCAAAGTATTGATTTCTTCGTGCAAACAACATATACTATATTCATCAGTAGAAAAGGAGATGGTTTTATGGCTGGCTCTACCACAAACATCAGCATCCGTATGGATTCGGATTTGAAAGCGCAAGCCGACGCACTCTTTGGAGAACTCGGCATGAACCTGTCCACCGCGTTCAACATCTTTGTTCGTCAGTCGCTCCGTGAGGGACGTATTCCGTTTGATATCTCTCTGAATCAGCCCAACAAGGAAACGATTGCTGCCATGTTGGAAGCAGAAAGGATTGCAAAGGATCCGTCCGTGAAAGGCTATACCGATCTGGATGAGCTGTTTGCAGACCTGAAAGCATGAGAAAAACGAAATACATCGTCAAGCCCACCACGCAGTTCAAAAAGGACTTCAAGCTGGCTATGAAACGCAGCATGAAAATCGAACTGCTGGAAGAAGTGATTGCCATGCTTGCAATGGGCGAAACGCTTCCCGATAAGCACAAAGACCATGCTTTGACCGGGAACTGGGTGGGACACCGCGAGTGCCACATTCTTCCCGATTGGCTGCTGATCTACCGTATCGAAGATGAAGTGCTGGTACTGACGTTAGCCCGTACCGGAACGCATAGCGATCTTTTCGGGAAATAACATCTGCCGCCGTATAGAAGTGATTCTGTACGACGGCTTTCTTATGTTCAGCGTTCGGGTTCGTTTCTTTTCTTTTCCTTTGCCTGAGCATCCTTTTCAAGCCGCTCGGCTGCCTTTTTCAGCTTTTCTACCGCCTTGATTTCCTCTCGCATGGCACGCATCTCCTGATACTGCAAATTCTTCTGTGCGGTTAGAGATTCAACCTCGCTCCGCCATTTTTTCGGCGTGACAGGTTCGCCCTCGGTTTTCAGATTTTCCAGATACCGAACAGCAGCCTTATACAGGGTCAACTCGGCACGATAGCTCTGTTCAAATTGCTCCCGCTTGGCAGGTTTCACTTTGACATACTGGCGCTGCACCGCTTTGTTTTTCTCGTATTTTTCAAACATGTCCAGCCGTTCTTCCAGCGTCGCAATTCGACGTTCAGCGGATACAATTTCACCTCGCAGTTTATAATATTGTGCGTTCATGGCATCCACTTTTTCATGAAGCTGCTGCATGGTGGTGATGCCGTTTGCGGCAAGCAAATTATAAAGCGCCGCCTGTTCCCGCAGCTTCCTAATCGATTCGTAACGGGAAGCCGGCTTGTCGCGCATTGCCTGTTGTGTCTCCCACAGCTGCAATAGGGTGGGCTGACTGCTCTTCGGCTTTGCAGCTTCATCCTTTGTCCAACGGTGCAACCGGGCAATGCGGGCTTTAATCTCTTTGAGCAGTTTGTTATCGGCGGTAATCTGTCGATTCAAATCGCCTTTTCGGGTAACTATGCCGCGCTTTTCCATTTGCTTCGCGGCAACGCCCAAATGCACCGAGGGGATTTTCTGAACGCCTTGTCGCTGATAACTGCGATGGTCGATTCGTTCCAACTTTCCGGCAGCTTCCAACGCCTGATTGGTATAATCTGCCCATGCGCTGCGCCAGACCTCAGCTTGTTCTTTGTTGTTCCAGTCCGTCGTATCTTCTCGATGATTTTTCCATCCGCCTCTGCCATCTGCGATGCGTTGACCACGTTCATCCAGTTCATAGACCTTGCGGCATTTTGCGCCCCATTTCCCGTTCTCTTTCAGCGGACGAACAGTCAGCAGAATATGGGCATGAGGATTTCCTGTGTCGCGGTCATGGATGGCAAAATCGGCGCACATGCCGTTATCCACAAAATTATCTTTCACATATGAACGGACAAGGGATAGCTGCTGCTCCCGGCTCAGTTCCATGGGCAGGGCAACTTCCACTTCGCGGGCAAGCTGGCTGTCCTTGGATTTCTCGATTTGCTCTACGCTGTTCCAGAGAATAGCGCGGTCTTGAAACTCCGGCGGCGCGTGCGCTGGCAGCATGATCTCGGCATGGACAACGCCGCCTTTGCGGGTGTAATCATGCGTCATGCCGTCCCACTCGTTGACCAGCTTTGTCCCACTGCGATATGCAGCAGCGGCAACGACAGATTTTCCCTTGCTGCGCTGTACCAGCTTGATGGTGCAATGAAAAATAGCAATATGCGTTTCCTCCTTTCGTAAGATATTCTGTGCGGAGTATAAAGGGGGTTGGGGCATCGCCCCATCGCGGTCTTTGACCGCAACAGCCCTCGGCAGAGCGCACAGCACCTAATGGGGTCCCTGCAAAGTCTCAAGACTTTGTGGGGAGAGGAGGGGCAGCGGAATGGATGAGTTTTGCCGCTTGCGGCGAAACGAAGAATATGGAGCTTGCCCCGACGAAGTGCATAAGTGCGCCTTTGGAATTCTGCGGTTACTCCGTCGCTTCGTTTTTCACCGTATTTTTCAGCAATTCCGCTGCTTCTGGCAGACGGGATAGCGCTAAAAGAAATGCCTTGACTTCCTCGCCCGGCAGCGCGGCAAGGGTGGGAAAGACGCTCTCCAGAATTGCGCCATGCTCAATCAGGCGGCGGGTTCTGGCGCGGCGCTCCATGTCGCTCTGGCGATTCAACAGAATCTTCTGTTGATTTTCCAGCTGACGAATTTTCTTCATGATCTGTTCCTTCTTGTCTTTTTTCTGATTCGTTTCCGTGGGGCTACTCTCGTACATACCGTTGCCTCCTTTGGAGATTCTAACCATCCGTGTTTTATAAAATAACCTCTCAGTTTTAACACAGCATTCCTGACCGTTGTCGTAATCGAAGTCATGCTGACGTTCTCCTCATCTGCAATTTCTCGATATTTCATTGCCGCTGCAAAACGCGCTTCTAATCGTCGTTTTTGCATTGGGGTCAGGGTCGCAAGCGCTTCTTGCAGGCATTGCAGCATAAAAACCATCCGTTCTTTCTGCTCTTTTGCCAGAAGAATTTCTTCGGCAGAAGGTTCCTGATTCGGAAAGTGATATTCTATTTCCGGCGAATAGTCGATGGAATAGGTGTGTTCCCTTATTTTTTGCCCCGAATAGTGTTCTATACGTTCTTCGCTTTCCAGCGCATCCACGATTTCATCGGGCAGTTCTATGAATGTGTCCGTTTTATAAACAGAGCCATAGAATTTTCTCAAATTGATCGTTTTCATAAACGGTCAGCCCACTCATCACGCGAGAGATATTGCCGCAGGCGCTTTATGCCTCCACGGATGGATTGACTGACCTGCGCAGGGGAGATATGTTCCATTGCCGCGATATCCTTATTTTTCATTTTTAACATATATCGCGCATGGATACGCCGCTGCTGAGTTGGTGTCAAGCTGGCAAGCGTTTCATTTAGCCGTTGCAGCATACAATTCCATTCATCCTGTTCCGCCAATTCGATTAAATAATCTTCCGGAGAAAGTTGTTCTCCGTGAATAGCAGCCATTTCGATTCCATCCACGCAATCAATCGAATAGTAGGCTTTGTAATAATTAATTTTTTGTCTGCGATTGTTTTCTGCACGCTGCATAAGCAGGAGAGCTTCTGCCACTTCGTCGCTGACCTCCACAAATACATCTTCATGGTACTGCGAGAAATAGAGTTTTCTCAGGTTAATCGTTTTCATGGGCGTTCCTCCTAAATCCAAAGAGGACAGACAGCGTAAAACTGCCTGTCCTCTCCACTTGTGTGATGGGAAAAAGTTTCCCTCACCGGATAGCCCGAAAACACTTATTCGTCAGGGCACCGCATCCAATATTTTTTGACTTTCTTCCTGACCGCCTCGATACTCTCAAAGATAGACGCCTTGGAGCAGCCGTACAGGTCGGCGATTTCCGCATAGCTCATGTCGTCCAGCGCATAGAGCAGAAATCGGCGGCGCTGTGTCTCGGTGCAGCGATCCAGAACCGAAAGCAGCTCGTCCAGCGTTTCTTTCCGACAGAGATAGTCCTCCGGGAGTTCGCTGAACACGCCCACGCCCTCGGTAAAGACGATGTGCTCGTCAAACTCGCGCCCATCCCAATGACGCCGCTTTTCGTGGGCGAGGTTTTCTTCCTTGTGGTCGGCACAGTCAAGAAATTCATAAACTTCAACGCTGACCTCTACGGACACGAGCTGCCCGCCGTAATTGATGGTAACTTCCATCCGTTCTTCCTCCGTTCAGATTTTTTTGAAAAATCCGAACGGAACGGCGGAGAGCGGCACCGGAGCGTTTCTGGACACCATAGGCAGAAGTGCGGAGATACAAAAACGCCCAACAGGTCATAGACCCATTGGGTGCATAGTGATTTGTTATGACTGCAAGCTACATGGTATAGTTCACATTCAATGCCGGACGACGCCGACAAAAGCGCTGCGCTTTTTTTAGCTGGTGCAGATCATGGATACTGCGAAATAAAAAGAGGGACACGGAAAATTAACCTCCTATCGGCTACCGTGTCCCTGCAAGTCGTCATAGGTTTGTGTAAGCGCAAAGAAACGGCGGCTCTGAAAATCAAAGCCGCCGTTTCATAGGCGCGTGAAAATGTGTCTGCTCTGCGGCGGCTTTTTTTCTTTTGCCGTCGCGCGGCAGATAACCAATTCATTCTATTTTGAACTTCTTTTATGCTACCTGATGTCTGCAATAGGAATGAATCGCCAAGAATGTAAACACAAATAATTCAATTCCTGCCGAAATCAAAATAACATGCGGTGTCCAGAAACTCATTCCACCGATATTCAGATAATTGAAATCTGCAAGCTGATAAAGGAAATTGTTCTGCATACCAATTCCGGCAGATGGAAGTATGGTAGAGAGCCATGTTGCTCCCATCGCCACATAAGCAAAAAGCGGCATGAGAAGAACTACAATAGAGATCAGCAAAACTGTCAATGTGTCTTTACATTTTGCAGACAGGAACAACGTACAGCTAACCGTTGCTAATACAGAAAGCAAGCCCGCTGCTACGAGAATTATCTGCAACTGCCCCAGATTGATGTTTGGCAGATTAATGATAGAGTATCGCATCTGAAACGATGTTTTTAAGCAATCCGTCCCGAACGCTGCATCTAAAATCAGAATGTGTACCGTGATCCCGACAAGGAAAGTAACAACGAAAAGTGTAAATGCCGCCAGAATTTTGGTAATTGCTAATTGTTTACGCCCGTATTTGGTGGTTCGCAGGATGCTGTCACCGCCCGTTTGATATTCTCCAGCAAAAGTAGGAGCTGCGATTGCCACACACAAAATAGCAAGGCACAAAATATACAACTCAATATAATCAAATGCATCTTTAGAAATTCCAGAATGAAGATAAAATGGCGTATCAAGTTCTGAATATTTTTCAAGAGCTTTCTGTTGTGCGGTTTCGTTTTCTCTTTGTTCATTCCGCATGACATCCTGTAAATGTTCTGCGCACTTTTCATAATAGGCTCCGTCAATGTCATTCGGGTCAATATCCATTAAATCAGCACCAATGCCTGTTAATGGATCAGCAAACGTTTCGGGCAGACCCATCAGCAAGTGACGGAACGGGACGATTTTTTCAATATATACAGCCAGAGGAAAGCCCTCTTCCTCGACTGGCCCATATTCTCGAACGCAGCTTTGATAAGTTTCCAAAGCCGATTTGATCCTATCCGGGGTCACTTCACCAGCGGATGTTTTATATAAATCTTGTTTGTATTTGATCGCTGCCAAGCCGTTTAATTCTGTAACCGTGCCATCTTCGTTTGGACGGTTAATGCTCTCAAATGAAATAGGCAGGTATGCCATGGCTACGGAAAGCAAAAGTGCGATTGCAAGTAAAATCAGGGTGCGCCGTGACTTCAAAATACGTTTTAGTTCAAGTCTAAAGAGCCACATATTATCTGTCCTCCTTTTCCAAGTCTGTCTGCGGGAACAACCACAGATACAGATCTTCCAATCGTGGCTCCGTTGTAACAGACCCATCAATTTCCGAATGTTCGGACAGATAACGAATAGAAACCTGATTGTGATCTTCGCCTCGCTGATTGATAATGCGCAGCCGCATTTCACATTCCGGCAGCTTTGAGGTCGGAATTATGCAATTCCAAACCTTGCCCTCAATCCGCTTGACAAGTTCTGCGGTAGTTCCGACATCAACAATTTCTCCGGCTTTCATAATTGCGTTGCGCGTAGAAATATATTCTATGTCAGATACGATATGGGTGGAAATCAACACGATTCGATCATGCGAAAACTCGGAAATGAAATTCCGCAGACGCACGCGCTCCCCGGGATCAAGTCCTGCTGTCGGTTCGTCCATGACAAGTATCTCCGGGTCGTTCAACATAGCCTGCGCAATACCAACACGACGCTTCATGCCGCCTGACAGATTGGAGATTTTTTTCTTTTTCACATCGGAGAGCGAAAGAATGTCCAACAAATGATTGATCTTTTGGGTGGTTGCCCTTGTAGGAATATCTTTCAGCGCAGCCATATACTCCAAATAATCTTTGACCGTAAAATCCCGGTGATACCCAAAATCCTGCGGCAGAAAGCCAAACTTGCTTCGGTAGACTTCACCTAACTCTCGAATGTCTTTTCCGTCATAGTAAACCGCTCCGTTGGTTGGTGTCATAATATCAGCAATCATGCGCATGAGCGTGGTTTTCCCTGCACCATTCGCCCCCAAAAGTCCCCAAACGCCGGGAGTCAATGTCAGATTGACATCATTTACTGCTGTTTTGTCTTTGAACTGCTTGCTTAAATGCTCTATTTTCAGTTCCATGCTTACACTCCTTTCTTTTGCTTCAGCTGAACAATAAAAAGCCCTTGTTCGATAATCATTGTACCGAACAAAGGCTTTTCAATCTCAAAAATCACACGCTTAAATTCCTAAGTAATTCCTAAGATCACATTCTTATTTTCCTAAGCGGAAAGTGGTAATGTAATCACAAAGTCTATGGTTTCGTTTTGACTGGATGCAGTAATCTTTCCACCATGTAAATGTATAATTTCTTCCGCAATAGAAAGACCAAGTCCCGCACCACCTGTATTAGAAAGCCGAGCATCATCCAAGCGATTGAATTTTTCAAATATACTGTTAAGCTGTTCCTGTGGAATTGTTTTTCCATGATTTTCAAAAGTGATCTGAATATCATGCTCTAACCGTTTGGCGGATATAGTGATTTCTGTCTGCGGGTAACTATATGACGCAGCATTTCGTAAAAGATTACTGAAAACTCTCGCCAGTTTTTCAGGGTCAGCGTTCACGGATAAGTTATCCTCCGCAGTAAATACCGCTGTATTGCCATTTGCGGAGAGTGTCGGATATATTTCATCTATTACCTGCGCAATCAGACAATGTAAATCCACAGTTTCTTTTTTGATAATAACCGTATGTGCATTGTACTTGGTAATTTCAAAAAGTTCATTGATGAGCTTTTCAAGGCGCTCTGCCTTATTCAACGCCACTTTTACATACTTTTCCTTTTGCTGTTCAGGCATGTCAGGGGCTTCATGGAGCAGGCTCAAATAGCCGATTACTGTTGTGAGAGGGGTGCGTATATCATGTGCCAGATACATAATAATTTCATTTTTCTTTTCTTCTGCCTGCTTTGCAGCCTGCTTGCTCAACAGAACAGACATTTTAATCTGATTGAGCTGTTCCTCCAGTTCTTTCAGTGGCTCAGACAACGATACTGTATGATTGTTCTGCTCATAGACCGTTTGGGTTGCGTCAATTACTTCATCCAGATAGCCCCACGGCTTTTTCCAATAGTAATTGAAGATACATATAAAGCCGAGCATCAGATACAAAATAAAAAGCAGATCAAGCCGCCAGTAGAGCCATGCAAAAATACCGTTGTCAAATTTTGAAAAGATGTAGTCCAAGATAAGGGTCAAACCATATCCAACAACGGTATAAACCAGCAATGATAGGTATAAGCGCACTTTAAGGCGCTTTTCTGTTGTCATTTCTTTATTCGACATGAGAATACACCTCCTACCGATTAGCAAACAGAAGAAAGCCAAGCAGACCAATCACGACAACACTTACTATGCCTGCCAGAATGGAAAACAGTCTGTTTGCTTTTATTCTATTTCCGATTAACCGGGCTGCCATCGAATATACAGCAAGCCCCAAAAGACCACCTGCCGTATTTGTAAGTACATCAGTAATATCAGAACGTCCGACTGCTAAGATATACTGCATAGTTTCCAATAAAAAACTTGTTCCAGCAATCAGCATGAACTTCACATATAATTTTGTTCTTGGCAGAAGCATTTGAAGATAAATGCCCATAGGAACAAAAATCAAGAAATTTTCGAGTACCTCTGTTAAGTGAAATGCTGCGCCAACTTCTTTGTCATAGTGAAAAGGAATAAGGTTTATACTCCTTACTTTATCCAGATCACTGATTGAAAACTGTAGTTTGAACAGTATGATCCAAACCAGAAGTGCCAGATAAATTAAGAATAAAATAGTTGCCAAACAATTTGATTTTCTCTTCATAGCGTTCTCCTTTCGCTTAAATTTTGTAGCCGACACCCCAAATCGTTTTAATATACTGCGGAGTATCGGAAGTATCGTTCAGTTTCTCGCGCAGATGCCGGATATGCACAGTAATTGTGCTGCTGTTTTTAGAGTAGTATTCATCTTTCCAAACCGCATGAAACAGTTCCTCAATGCTTACAACATTTCCAGCACTTGACAAAAGGACGTGGAGAATAGAAAATTCTGTCGGGGTTAGAGAAACAGGTTCCCCGTCTAACAGACATTCATGGGTCTGCACATTCAAGCACAATTTGTTATAGGAAAGTTCCGATGGAATTTTCTCTGTGATGATATCGGGTGAATATTTCTTGTAACGTCTTAACTGCGCTTTCACTCTGGCAACTACTTCAAGTGGGCGAAAGGGTTTTGTCACATAATCGTCCGCTCCCAATGTCAGCCCCGTTATTTTATCCGTTTCCTCAATTTTAGCCGTTAGCATTATGATTGGATAAGTGTATTTCTTTCGGATAAGCTGGCAAAGTGAAAAGCCGTTCATATCCGGGAGCATAATATCCAGAATGGCAAGATCAATGTCGCCGCTTTCAATACACGACATGGCATCCGTTGCGCAGTAAAATTTATAAACGACGTAATTTTCGTTTTTCAAGTAGACCTCCAACAGATCCGCTATATCTTGCTCGTCATCTATAATCAATATCTTTTCAGACATATTTTCAACTCCTTTGCTCATATTTCCAATTAAGTATAGCAAATACAACATCTAAATTCACAATGGATTGCCTGAGAAATTATTAAGATTTTCCTAACTTTCGAATTTAGGCAACTCAAAATGCTAACGTAATTTACATATCAGTTTTTTATGTGTCATACATATTCTCCAATATACTTCCATATAATGCACAGATTGACTTCACAATTGCATGCCATGAAATATCAGCAGCATAAGAATAATTTTTTTGATATGTTTTCCATAAGGTCTCCATAACCGGACTTGATTCAATTTCATCAAATATTTCTCTTATATCCTCAGCTTCTATCAGGTCTAATGTTCCCCTTTTTTTGGCTGTAGCCACAAGTGCAGTCCATAAAACTTGTTTTTGGAGTTGTTCTCCATACAACTTTTGTAAAATATAAATATCATAAAAATCTCTCATTCGTGTATTTGTAACGTTTCGACTAACAACAGTTTCCAATTTTTCAGCCAATACCGTTTCCAGATTATATGCCCATACCTCAATAGTGCGGTCTTCAAGCATAAGATTAAATTTGTACTTGATTTCTCTTGGTGTAATTACATCCCCTGTAGAAATATCAATCTTTAATGGTGTGATTACACCATCAAATTTCGTTTCCATGCTTACACGAACACCAGGATAATCTGCTTCTTCCATGATTTCCGATATCCGTTTGACCCGAAATGAAACACCATCGTCCAGTGGAATTGATATAATTTGGGATATAATCATTTCTACATCCTCCACACTAACATTAGTGCCTTTTATGGTAGCATCCAGATCCATAGTAGCTCTGGCATCCAGACCAACCATTGCCGCCACAAGCATTCCACCTTTTAATATAAACTGGTTTTTATACTCTGATAAAGAAATTCGTTCTAAAAAACGTTCCATCATATAATTCCGCATCAAAATCTGTGCATCTGCGGATTTTTTCTTTGACATATTACGAATTAAATCCTTTAATTGTCTTGCCGTTGTTATCATCTAAAGTAACACCTCCAAATATGGTCTAAGTATGTTTTCAACATGAAACATAGCTGCGTATTTCATAAGCATCCGTAAGTTTTTATCCTTACGTTTTGCATATTGTTTCAATGCGTCTTGAAAGACCTGCATTTCAACATTTTTTCTGCTACGAAGCAGATCACAAATTGTTCTCTCCATGTCATAAACGGGAACGGAATGTCCGAATGATGTCTGCATAGCTATGATTCCTATTTCATGTAAATCCTTTTTTACTGTGTACACTTGAAAACCGTCTTCCTGCAAACGACTTGGATTATATCCAGTTCTTACTGTTATGGTGTATTTCAAAGGCTCTCTGTCCGTTAAATCATGAAAAAACAATGCAGTTTCATGAGAAAATACAGCTTGACCACAACGTAAATGCAAAAGGTACATTGCATCTGTCCACGTATCCGGCGATACATACACACCATGAGCAGCTTGTTCTAATCCTCGTTCCTTCACATATGCATAAAACACAGACTTACTAATTCCATTATTTAGAACTTGAAATGTCTGAATTGTCCCTCCACATTCACGCAACAACAAATCTAATTTTTCAAACTGAGTCATATGCTTTCTCCTTTCGTGCTAATATGATAATATATATTAGCACGAAAGTAAAGACATATAGTACCAATAAAATATCGGTATTTTTGTTTTAATGATATCCCCTTGTTTCTCGCCATCCCTTTACATACCACCTGATTCCAACATATACCAGTTGCACGAATAATAAGAGAAATAGCAGATTGATTGGCAATGTTGTCTTTATCCACTTCCCAAAGTAGATAGCTGTTGCCATGCTTATAAGTATTACCATTATGGTAATCATATCCCAACAGCACTTCTTATATAACTCTGCAATCTTTATCTCTATAAATGCTACAAGTATTCCAGCACCCACCAAACATCCACCGCAGATCAGTATTCTTATCAGCCAATATACAATTCCGGCAACGACAGGATTGGATATTCCATTACTAATCTGTGCCATGTTCTTTCCTGTCAGTATAATCCACCCTGCAATGGTCTGTATAAAAGTGGCGATTGTATCAAAGAATACCACGCAATCAGAAATAAATATTTTTGACCGTATCATCTGAAAAAGAGTAGTTGATACGGAATACCATATCAGCAGAAACATCAATGCTTCATACATGGCTGTTTTTGTTTTATATCTGCCTGCCAGTTTTTCTCTCTGCGTATCATACTTTTCCTTGGCTTTCAGATAAGCTGTCAGGTTACAGTTCCCACACTTTTGATAGAGTACTGGCTTTTCAACCGGTATCTCTACTTTTTTCTGATGAGAGAGTGCATAGTCCCGTTCCTGTTCTGCCTGCCTTAGCTTATCTTGACATTCCTCTGTCATGATTTCGGCAGCGTGCGTTTTCTCTTTCTCTCTCTGCAACAATTCTTTTGTTTTCCTCAAGTCGTTCTTTAAGGCTTGAATGTTCCCTGCTCTGTTCTCGCTGTTTAACCTCTCGTTCAAGGTCAGCGATTCGTCGAGCTGCATTTTCAGTTCCCGGATAGTCCTGTCTTTCTGGTCGAGTTCTTCCTGCATCTGCTCTGTCAGCAGAAGCAACTCTTCCAGTTGATCGTCGCTCTTTGAGTTTCTTAATTCGTTCATCAATCGACCTTCCTTTCTCTAATTGCTGTTCAAGTTCAGTAATTCGCTGTTCTGTTTCTGCAATAGCCGGTTCTCGCTGTTTAATTTCTGTGCCAATTCCTGCCATTGCTGATTTTCGTCTGTAAGCTTCTGTATCTGGTCTGTCTTTTCTTCCAGAAGTATCAACAGTTCTTCTGTATCCGGCAAGATTTGAAGCAGTTCTGATAATTCGCTCTCTAATTGCTGCAATCGTTCTTCCTGCTCCTGAAAGCACATCAGCTTCTCGTC